>JGI26506J51651_1000092_pt1 | contig 11879 bp, 12 predicted proteins | sample AraCvinosormetaG_FD_51651 | JGI IMG/M metagenome (IMG submission 51651) | reverse complement strand
TTCTTACACCATCTACTCTATTTTAACCGATACATATTTGTTTAATTCATTTGATCCGCACCATACGATTTATTGCCGAATCCTAATTAAATCGTTGTAAAAAATAAAATAAAAATGAAAGAACAAAATGAATAAATACTATAGTTCTCTCAATCTACCAAACTTTAATGCCAAAAAATTTAGTTGAGGACTGAAATTGACACGCAACCAATTAGATACCTCCACGTAATTACTTTCTCAAAAGTGGATAAGAACCATTCTTTTCCATCATCAACCGCTCTAATTTGTTGCGATCCTTTTCCAATATTTGGGGTTTTATCCATTAGGGTTTCTGATTATTGCAATCCCAATCTGAAATCTTCGAATTCGATCATCATGGATGATTGGGAGCTTCTTCATCATGGCTCTGATACAGAATCAACTGATTCAATCACATCGGAGACGAAATTAGAGAGTTCAAGCGTAATCGATGACGGTATGATTCTTTCTGATCATTTCTCTGCTACTGATCGGGTGATTGAATCGGGTTATTTTGATTCTTTTCGGGTTGATTACGGGTCGGAGTGTCTGAATCCGGGTGAGGTTAGTGTTGATTCTGGTTTGGATCAGTTCAGTGTTAGTCAATCGGGTGATGATTGTGTCAGAAATGAATTTGGGGTTTATGATTCAGAAACTGGAATTTTGGGTGATGGTGAGGTTAGGCTTAGTGATTTTGAAGCTGCCAATGAGAAGTATGTTGAGAGCGAAGCTGCTACTGAATTAACTGGTGGAACCGTATCTCACTATGAAACAGAGAATCTCGAAGAATTCGTTGATGGAAGGCACGGTGAGAACGAATCGGGTGTTGAAGAACCTATTGAGGATTCGAGCAAGTTGTGTTCTGATTTAGGGGGAAATGAATTGGTTTCTGGAGATTCTGGGGTTGTGAATGGTGAAGAAGAAGTTGTTTCTGATAGTGTAGTTGCTTCTAGTGAAGTAATTGAGGGAAGTGGAGGAGATACTGTGGAAGTTGGAGGCGTGAGTTCTGGTGGTGAGGGTAAAAGTAGAGAGACTGTGTGGTGGAAGATGCCATTTGTGCTTCTTAAGTACTCTGTGTTTAGGATTGGTCCGGTTTGGTCTGTCTCTATGGCTGCTGCTGTGATGGGTTTGGTTCTCTTGGGACGTAGATTGTATAATATGAAGAAGAAAGCTCAAAGGTTCCATCTTAAAGTTACGATTGACGATAAGGTACACTATATTATCATTGACCCTTGTGTTTTCATTTTGCTTGAAGTTGGTAAGCTGGTCTAGATTGATACGTTTTAGGAGTTAGCTACACTCTATGTTGTGTTGATGCAATTGGTCTGACTTGAGCCGTAGAATTTCAAGTTTAGTTTAGTTCTTGTCTTGTCCTGCCTTATATTAAAAGATATAGATTTTGTAGTTAATATGTTCTTGTAATCTGTCTGAATTAAGTACAAAAATACTGAGGCATCATCCGCTGAAAATGCTGTGATTTGATATTTTCCCTTAGCGCACATCTCTTTGCTTGGTTGGTATTTGTTTGGTATTGTTTTACTTCTATCATTATCACGTCTTGGGTTGTTTATGATCTGTGCAGAAGGCGTCGCGGGTGATGAGTCAGGCTGCTCGACTCAATGAAGTGTTCACAGAGGTAAGAAGGGTCCCTGTGATCCGCCCTGCTCTACCATCGCCTGGCGCATGGCCGGTTTTGAGCCTTAGATGAGAAGCCGTTTTCTACAATACCTAGACACAGTGGAGAATCAATCATACAATGTCCATCACTTTATGTACCGTAAGAATACAAATACATGTGTTTATGTCGTACCTATGCATAAGTAGTAGTTTACCATCTTATGAAATCGCGTATGTGAGTCGTGTCCCTACCGTGGGATACACTGCAGAGTGATTACCGTAGCGATTTATGTATGTTCAGAGACTGAAAATCCCAGTTGGTAAGCCTTTTTCTATGTTTGATCTTAAGAATTTCATAAGCTATATGTGGGTTTTGTTATGGATTTCATTGGGGTTTCAAGCTTGTAAACTATTATAGAGAGGATGACATAGTCCAAAGTCGATAAAACCACTAGAATGGAAATAAAGACCCTACAAATTTCTACTATGTTGTCGATTCTACAAAATTTGAGTAGAAGCTATCGTCTCAACAACATCCCCTCGACGATCAACAAAGAAAACATCATTATTTTTGATAACTTTAAAAAAAAAAACTGGTAGCCCATTTTTAGGCCCAATAAAAGCCCAAACATTATAAATAGACGTTAAAGCCTTAAACGTTACTTCTCCACCACCGTTCAGAGTCGCAACCCAAACTCTTTTCACTGCCGGAGATAATTCTCTTCTTCCCCAAACCCTACAGTACTCAGCTTTCCCTAAATTCCTCGCCGGACGATTCGTTTCCAGATGACGGAGGAAGATTTTGTTGTTATCTCTACGCCGCCTGTCGATCTCAAGCGAAAGCTCGACGAAGTTGAGCTTAATGGAAATATCGTGGATGATAGCAATCAAACATCTGATTCTTCTCAGGCTAAACGAGCGAAGCTAGAAGATGAAGCTCAAGATGGTTTAGGTGTTTCTGTCTCTTTGGCTTCTTATAAACTAAAGTTTTGATTTTTATGATGTTCTATGGTTATAGTTTTCAAAAAAAGAGATTTCTTTGAGTTTGTTGATAAATCAGTCTTTCTCATTGTTGTTCTTCGGCCTTTGTTGTAGATTATGGGAATACACAAGAAAATGGGTCTTCAATGGAGGTAAAAGAGGAAGAACAGCTTCAGGAACCTAAGGAAGAGAATCAAGATTCTGTACCACTTGTTGAGGAAGTTCAGGATCCTATTCATGCTGATGAGTCTGAAAATAAGATTTGTAGTGTAGATCAGCCAACAGATGATCAGGTTAAGCCTGAGGATAACCAACAAGGTTGTATTGAGGATGTCAATGGTGGTGAACATCAGAAGGTGATTGATGACGATAGTAAGGAAGTGAATGATGGTAGTTCTCAAGAGAATGGTAAAGAAGAAAATAAGGAAGTGGATGGTGAAAAATCTCAGAAGGAGGTTGATGGCACACAGTCGACAACTCGTAGGATAGATGTCCCAAGTTCAAAGGTGATATGATTTGGTTTTCATTTTTGGCTGTTCTGTGAGTTTTTTTCTTTCGGAATACTTTCACTGACGTGCTTATCACAATGCTTTGCAGGTAGGTGTGTTGATTGGTAAAGGTGGGGAGACTATACGGTATCTTCAGTTTAACTCTGGTGCCAAAATCCAAATTTTGAGGGATTCAGAAGCTGATCCGAGCTCAGCGTTAAGACCAGTGGAGATAATTGGAAGTGTTGCATGCATTGAAAGTGCTGAGAAGCTTATCAGTGCAGTCATAGCAGAGGTTAACAGTTGTTTTTTTCAGTAGTTTTGGCATCTTTGTATCTGTAAGATATTTGGTTACAAGAATTTCTTCTCGTACTACATTAGGCTGAAGCAGGAGGTTCACCTGCCCTAGTTGCTAGGGGCCATCCTTCCACTCATGCGATAGGGATCCCAGAACAGATAGAGATTAAAGTTCCAAATGATAAGGTATTCCCTAGTTTATTCTTTCCAGCAACAATTTAATCATATCTAATTCAGCTTCAACTGACAGGTTGGTCTGATTATTGGCCGAGGTGGCGAGACAATCAAGAATATGCAGACAAGGTCAGGAGCACGTATTCAGGTGGTTACTTGTGTATGATGTTAAAAATAGAAACTGACTGAAAGTATTTAAATATTAGGAAACGTGTTTACCTTGTCTCATTCTATGTGACAACTGATTTTAAAATTTGTTGTGTAGTTAATACCACAACATGCAGAAGGTGATGGATTGAAGGAGAGGACTGTCCGTATATCTGGAGATAAGATGCAGATTGATATAGCAACTGACATGATAAAAGATGTTATGAACCAGGTTTGTTTCTAATACTATACTCTCAACGATGCATGCTCCCATTCTTTCTTGAGTTTGGTTTGTTGCTATCATGTGCCTGAATGCGACATATGTTTCATTTCGTCTTTGGTTGGGATGTTATGCTGGTGGTTGATACTGTCTTAAATTTTACTATGCATAAATTTTGTTTGAGGTAATATATATGTGTGTTTGCATAAAGTTTCCCATCATCTGTTTTAGTGTTTGTAGCCACTTTTTGTTCGTATTGCTATGTTCCATAACTGGCAGTACAACTAGCTAGGTCTGTTAAGTGTTACCTGAATAATGTACTCATGTTGTGCTGTTTAAGATAGTGCTTCCTTCTTAGATTTATGTTACTCTCCTGCGAATAATGCTAAGCTATGAAATCCTTATTACTCTCCATCGTCTAATATATATGGAAAATGTATTCTCAACATACCTTCTCCTGGGGTCATTAAATAGCTGCATGTTCTGTGAACACACCCCGTAAGGATTAGTTGATCTACTGCTGCCATAAGAACACTAACTTGAAAAAACTCATGTGCTCATTTAAACTTGCTAAGAACAATATATGTTTCATCCTCGATGTCGGTTGCCATGATTTTTTTTAATGTTGAAGGTGCCGATCTCGAATTGGTGCTGGCTTTAAAATTGCAGATTTCGCTATTACTGTTCACATGGGGTCAGCGTTGCCTCGTTGGTGTTCAGTAGATTGATGTATACAGAAGAAGGTATCTGGCAATGTTATTCAGGCTTGCAGGTTTGAGACTTACCAACTCCAGGACCATTACTTTAGTGTAAATCTAGCAGGCAGAACTTCATTTTCTGAGACGTTTACTCTTCCTAAATTATCATCATTGAAGATGCACACCTAATGTTTACCATTGAGATTGGGGGAGTTCTGTAACTCGATTTGCAACCTAGTGTAACAAAATTGCATAAGATATGCCTGAACTTACATGGAATGGCTAGGGGAGAGTGTAATGGGAAAATGGCTATAATATTACATGAAGATCTAATTTTATTTTTTTCCAAGCATCACTGCGGTTTCAATTATTCTATGGTGCCAAGCTGAGGCAAAAAGAAATCTGTTCACTTGAAATAGTTTGGCATGTTATTTGTAAGATTAGAGCTGTCACTGCATATAGGAGTCTTAAACGTGTGGCACTTGCTTTTGAATGTCATGTGCACCTGACTGCTGTGATGAGATCCATTTTGTTCATGCTGTCTTGCTTTGTTCTTTGCTCACTTTTTAGTAATATCTATTATTTATGCTGTGCCATGGATTTCATCTTCTTTGTCCTAATAGAATCATGTTCTCTGATAATATTTACTGTTTGAAATGTTTGATCTCTATTGTCTCTGATGGGAAGTTTCATTGTTGTGTTTTTTTGTAGAATGCAAGGCCATCATCCTATTCCGGTGGCTATAATCAGCCTGCCTACCGTCCCCAAGGGCCAGGCGGTCCACCTCAATGGGGTTCACGAGGTCCTCATGCTCCCCATCCCTATGATTACCACCCTCGTGGACCATATTCATCTCAAGGTTCATATTACAATTCTCCCGGTTTCGGTGGCTATCCTCCACAGCATATGCCTCCTAGAGGTGGATATGGTACTGATTGGGACCAAAGACCTCCGTATTCTGGTCCGTACAATTATTATGGAAGACAAGGAGCTCAAAGCGCTGGCCCAGTTCCACCTCCTTCTGGCCCTGTACCCTCCCCTGCCTTTGGTGGTCCCCCTCTTTCGCAGGTAAGTTATGGTTACGGTCAGAGCCATGGCCCAGAGTATGGACATGCTGCTCCTTACTCCCAGACCGGTTATCAGCAGACTTACGGGCAGACGTATGAACAGCCTAAGTATGACAGTAATCCTCCGATGCAGCCACCTTATGGAGGTTCATATCCACCAGCAGGTGGTGGTCAGTCAGGCTATTACCAAATGCAGCAACCTGGTGTTAGGCCTTATGGGATGCAACAAGGTCCTGTCCAGCAAGGATATGGGCCTCCACAGCCTGCAGCAGCAGCTTCTTCCGGTGATGTGCCTTACCAAGGTGCAACTCCAGCAGCACCGTCATATGGCAGTACTAACATGGCTCCACAACAACAACAATATGGCTACACGTCAAGTGGTGGGCCAGTGCAACAGCAAACATATCCTTCCTATAGTTCCGCTCCACCATCTGACGCTTACAACAATGGTACACAAACACCTGCAACTGGTCCAGCTTACCAGCAGCAAAGTGTTCAGCCAGCTTCTTCCACCTATGACCAGACTGGTGCACAGCAGGCTGCAGCAGCTGGGTACGGTGGGCAAGTAGCTCCAACCGGTGGATACACATATCCAACCTCACAGCCTGCTTATGGTACATCTCAGACCCAAAACTATGGATACAACACAAGCTCTCAAGATCCTAACTAACGATATGGTGCGGAACCAGGAAGCCAAGCCGCTTATTCACAAGCAGCACCTACTCAAACAGGATATGAGCAACAGCCTGCAACTCAAGCTGCAGTGTATGCGACTGCTCCAGGGACCGCACCAGTGAAAACCCAATCACCCCAGTCCGCGTATGCTCAATACGATGCAAGCCAGGTTTACGCAACTCCACGTTAAGAGAATCATCAAATGTTGCAAAGTTGCTAGACCTGCTGCACTCACGCAGTTGGAGGGTAAGACAGTTCTTATGAAAAGGTGGATCTTAATCTGACTCTTTCTCCTTGAATGCTTCATTGTAATCGCTGTTGACCTTAAGCTGTTGAACTGTTGCTGATAGTTAAGCTATTATATTTATTTTCGTTGTTCATGCTTCAAAAGATTTGTCTTCCCAAAACCAGAGATAATAGTGTGACTTGTGACGTCTTACTATCAGAATTTTAGATTTTGTTCCTCACTTAACAAGAAACGCTAATGATACACAAGACAAATAATAACTTATGATGTATATAATTGTTGCATCCTGTGCTTACAAGCGGAGAGTCTTGAGAACGGTCTCGTACGTGTGTTGGAGACGGCTTCTATGTACATTGCTCGTTGGTACTATTTTCACAAAACGAGCCACATCTTTGAACCCTTTGTGTTGTCTTAACAACAAATTACTTTCTTCTTCTTCATCTCCTGCCACTAACTTTTGCTTCTCTTCTCCAAAAGATTGTGTTCGTGTCAATGCCCATTGTATAGCCCATATAGCAAGAGGTCTCATATAACACAGAGATCTGTATTCATCATTCATGTTCCACGCTTCTGGTGTCTGAAACGAGCAACTGCACTCACAGAAAATAAGATTTTTGAAACTTTTGTTTTGTATAATGAAGCAGAAAGTGAGCTATGTTTCTTATACCTGAGACCACGATCAGACCAAATAGCCTCGTAGATTCCACTTGCTGTCTGAAACCCTTTTTCTCTTTGCCCTTCTTGAATCATACAAGCTGCAACAGAGTAAGTAGTACCAGCCCAAACTTCCTTTGAAACCAACGAATTTGTATCCACTTTTCCTTCCGTTGACATTCCGTTCACTGCGCCTCGTGTCCCTCCTTTAACTTTCATCACATTGAACTCATAGATCGTCTCTAGTGCTTTCTTTATCCATTCTTCTTTCGTTATCGGCTTCAATCCACACGCTCGTGCATACCTAACAAAAACTCAAAACAATCGCTACTTCATTAGCGTATGGGACAAGTAATGAGAAACACAAACACAGTGGTTGAGTCTTACCATTGTCCAGCCAACTGATCAGCAAGAATCGAAGAGCTCGAGCCACTACCACTATCGTCATAATTGAAGTAAGAACCATTCCATAGCTTCTCGTAAACAATCTTCGCCTTTTCGTACTTTGCATTGAAGTAAATGGCAACAGCGTTTTCCCCAACAATACTAGCAAATGCAGACGCAGCTTGTAGAGCAGCGACCCAAAGACCGCCACAATAAGCACTAACCCCTGTAACACTCCAAGCATCATATGTCTGATCCGGAAACCCTTCGTTTTCGATCATCCCGTCCTCGTCCTTATCGAACTGATCTAAGTAAGCAACTGCTGTGTAAACAGACGGCCAAACCGCTTTAGCAAAACTCTGATCGTTAGTAGCAACCACGTCTCTGTAGACTTGAAGAACAAACTTGGCGTTCAAGTCTTTCCAACGATCCGTGTTGAAGAAGTTATATTCGTTTAGTTCTAGCCACGGATCGTTTAGACCTATATCATGAGGAACAGATCCAAGAAGTTTTCTTGTAACCCACTCACCGGAGCTCATGATCTTTTTCTTGGTTGGATCTTGAATCAGAACTGTTGCTGCAAAGTCTCTTTGGATACTGAGTGCGAGCTTAGGAAAGAGACTGAGAAGTGCAAATGAAGAATAGAAGTGAACATCGTAAGTGTTGTACATTAGATACTCAATTCCTTCTAGGTAGATGAATTGGCCAATGTTCTCTTCCGAGTTCGAGGATTGAGGAGAATAAATCTGCTCACAAACCGCATTGATTTTCTGGAAGAGGTCTATAACAATGTCGTTCTGTTCTGTATTTGTAACCTTGCTTCTTTCTATGCTTTCCTTGGGAGGCAAGCCATCTATGGATAGTGAAAAATATAACATCAGAGAAATTGATGAAATAGTCAAACAATGTATGAGTTGTTTGTGTATTACCTGTCCAGATAGTTCCTCCGGAGTTGAAATAGTATAGTTCGTTGAATAGAGTAACTCGGTACCTAAAATATACATCGGTTATCGATTGCGGAGTAGAAGAGAAGCTTGAAAGTAATATAGAGTTTACCAGTCAGGAAGTGTAGTGTCTGAGAGAATAGGGCTTTGCCATGCTTCAATCTGAGACTCCCAATCAACGTAATCTTGTGTTTCAAGAAAAAGAAACATCATATGAAACTTTTTTGCAAGTAAAACCAAAGAGGAAACCGAAAACAAAAGCAAATTGCACGCATACTTAGAAGAGCGTCGCGGGCCATTTTCACTGCTGCATCGCCTAAGTTGCCATAGAATTTTGTGTATCGTCTGTATAGTATGAGTAATCACATTAGGTTAAGATGAAACTATATATATACAAGGAAATTTGAATCAAGAAGTCACACCTGTGGTAAGTCTTTTCATTGAACCGCACCTCAGGACAGTCCCATGAGAGTGAAAACGTGACAGTACGGTCACAACCTGGAGGAACCTTCACTTTAGCAGCTATGGCTGCTCCAATGGATGTTCCGGGTCTCGAAGGTGAGCCTGGTTCGCTGTTTAACTCGTCGAATGATTTGTTCTGAAAGAGAATTCAAAACATTTAGAGCTTTCTTTGAATAGATTTGGAAAAAAGGTTGCGTAAGAAGTGAACAAAAAGATATGAAACCTTTTTAATCTCATCCCACATCTCTTTTGCTGTGATTTCTTTAGGAGAGTGACCAGAAACTAAGAAGCATGGACACTCAGAGACATGAACATCCTCTGTTTCTTGCGCTGCAATAGCGTAAGTAACTGGCGGATGTCCATTGCCCGTCCTGCAAGTTTTCATTTCATCACAGTTGCAATATATCGACGCAATAAATCTTCCGGAAACCGGCACTAAACCCCGCTTCAAATGGCTAAAACAGATGATTTTTCAGTTACTTAAGGCTCAAGTAAAAGAGGTTTACTTGTGATGTAAAACTATTGCATGTACTCCATCTCTTTCCCTGATGTATCACATCAAAAATCAGTTTCTTGTGTTAGAAGTCAGAGCTAAAGAACAGAAGCTGTGACAATAGAGATTGAGATGTAGATTCTTACATTATTGTTGAGTTGAAGTGTTCTCCAGTTAAACCAGAAGCTCCTCCCACTGAGTTCTAAGTAAGCACACAAACAAAAATGGTCTTGAAAATTCAAAAGATATGAAACAGATAGTCATCATTTTGTTTGAAATAAGTTACCTCCCAAGTAAAGAGCAAAGTAACCGTTGCTTCTTCTTTTCCAAGGTTACTCATCTATGAAACATTAGCCAAAAAGTTACAAAAGTATTATGATGTCCTGAGATAAAGTCATATAAAAAGAAGATTCTTTCCTCTTCTCGGAATATTCTTACCGTAAATTCGAAAACCGATACCGGAAGACTGCTTTCCTTGTAGTTATGAGGTATAAAAGGCGACACTTGACGAGAAACTATTCTGAGTTCAGGGTCAGGCTCTGTTCTCCAAAGTGAACACATTTCACTATAATCTTTAGAAATCATGAATCTGAAACATTTTGATCTATAATGAACCATAATTATGTCATTTCATACCGTTGTATATGGTCCAAGACCTTGGATACAAAGCATGATAGGTAGATTTGTCCCCTTCCATGTTCCAGTCCCATGATTCTATTCCTAAATCCTCTGTTTTACCTCTACATATACAACATAAGTTATAACTGTTATAATAAGCTACAAAGCTATTAAGTGGCTTACTTTATAGATTTTGGCTTTGTTGGGCATAGAACAGTGGAGTAGCTCAAGCCACCGGGTCTCGACACAAAAACCTAAACATTATCAAAACGTAATCAACAAGTAAGTATATCTTTGTGATTGTAAGTGTAAGTACAAGAGAGACTTACAGAGAACTGGTTTGTGAGGATTGGAGCTTCTTCACAAATTTTAGGGAAGAGCTTAAACTGCTGAAATTCACCTTTGTAACTCCTTCCGATGCTTCCTCCACTAAAAATACGCGTTTGTGTAAACTTAACAACATTTCTAGAGAAGATCAACATGTTGCTTATAGAAAAAAAGTGATCTTATCATGTGTTTATACATACCCAATTCCACCTAATGGGACACCATGGTCGCCTCTTACATGGCGCTTTTTGAAGATATCGTACATCGAAAACTAGTAAATTAAGAAGATAACGTTTGAGAATTTGTTTCAAAAGACAAATGTTTTTGTGAATATAAAGCAACTCACTCTTCCTTTTTTTGCCTCTTCTTTAGTGTAACGCCACAATCTATAGCCTAGAGGAAACTTCAAAAAAGCCACAAGTTTTAATATCCAAACATCAAAAAAAATTTTTTTGTCTTATAAACTTTTGTCATTTTGATTTTAGCTAACTATAAAAAGAATGTACCAGATGAAGAACATCTCTTATACTCATCTTGAACTCAGAAGGGTTCTTCACTTTGCTGTTCAACTTCCGTTGCCACGTTACTTGAGGTAGTCTCTCATTTCCAACCTAAAAAATTTCATAATCAAATTTTGCTTAACATGCATGATTATATCAATAATCAAAGAAAAAATTGTCGTATTTAGTACCAAATGTTTCATGTTCATAAGTCATAACTATCTTGTGACATGAGACAGAACATCAACAATTTGATATAGAAAGACAAAGATATAATTACTACTACCATTTTGAGTTTGAAGTTCAGTTTCCCTTTGACCGTTCCGCATAATGAATTAATAACTTAAGGATTCAAAAATGGTGTTTTGATTGTGAAGAAATGTTTTATAAACAAAAGAATAATAAAGATGACCAAGTGTTGTTAGCTCAATTGGTAAAAACCCTAGGCGAAGTTTAGAAGTCGTCGGTTCGAATGACGCTTGGGACGAAACTAATATTACATATTGTGGTTTCGGGTCTGGGGAGATTACGAGTGGCGGAGGCAGTGGCGAGTCGGTGCCACGACATTGTGGCCAGTGGGGAGGGTTTATCGAAGAACAATTGCAACACTGCCTAATCCAGAGTCGCTTGCTCTAATTTATGTTCTTGAGGAAAGTGTAAATTTTATTTTAGCAAAGAACAAAGCTTCATCTTTAAACCCTCTAAAGGCTCTTCCATAACTCTCTACTGTCCCCACTCTTGGAATCCCCATTGGGGACAAGACAAGAATGAAAATTTCTTTTGGCGGAAGAAAAATGGCAATGGAGAGATATAAAAGATAGTACGAGTAAGAAATGACGGTAAAAAGAAAATGACCATAGAATGATAC
>JGI26506J51651_1000088_pt1 | contig 11966 bp, 8 predicted proteins | sample AraCvinosormetaG_FD_51651 | JGI IMG/M metagenome (IMG submission 51651) | reverse complement strand
TTTTTTTTTTTTTATTGGAGATTGTTTTAAGGCTTTCGAAAGTTTAATCCTCTCTGTTTCTAGGACCAGTAATTTAGCTATGGATTGTCTTGTCGAATTGGGTAGTTAAAATATCTGTTTTTTGCTTTTACATCGTCGGCTACTTTACTGGTTTTTGGGGGACTTCGTTGGGTCTTTCACCTTTCTTTATAGAAAGAAAACAGCTTTTCGCGTTTATTGCGCGTACAGTGATGTTTGCTTTTCTGTGGATGAATCCGAAATTCGCTTCTCTGTGAAAGTAAATCTTACTGTTCTGGATATTATCTTGGATCCTAGTCTCTCTCTATCGCTTATGTTTGAGTTCACAAGTCTCTCAAGGTTTTAACAAGTATTTTAATTTGGTAGCTGAGTTTGATTGTCGGAAAATATGGCTCAAAGAAGGGAACCTGATCCGCCTCCACCGCAGAGGCGGATTCTGCGGACTCAGACTGTTGGTAGTCTCGGAGAGGCTATGCTTGATAGTGAAGTTGTTCCCTCTTCTTTAGTTGAGATTGCTCCGATTCTACGTGTGGCTAATGAAGTTGAAGCTAGTAATCCACGAGTTGCTTACCTATGTGAGTTGTAACAATTTCATTAACTTGATTGTGAATCATAAAATAACTTCTTTTCTCAGCTTAAATTAGCTTTGAATAACAAAATTACCAGGTCGTTTCTACGCATTTGAGAAGGCGCATAGGCTTGATCCAACTTCAAGTGGTCGTGGTGTTCGCCAGTTTAAGACCGCGCTTCTTCAACGATTAGAAAGGGTAAATATGAATGTATACACTTTATTGATTTGACTAACATGTTGTGTTTAAGTGTTGAACTCATGCCGTTTACGTTTCTGATTACTTCTTCAGGAGAATGAAACAACTTTGGCAGGAAGGCAAAAGAGTGATGCACGTGAAATGCAGAGTTTCTATCAACACTACTACAAGAAATACATCCAAGCTTTGCTGAATGCTGCGGATAAAGCTGACCGGTTTGTGTTTCACTAAATGTTTTCCTTCAAATGTGCTGTTTTTTTTCTTGCAACTTGACCTCTTACTGTGTTTTCCACTCATTTACAATATTTTACCTTTAGTGCTCAACTTACAAAGGCCTATCAAACTGCTGCCGTTCTCTTTGAAGTCTTGAAGGCTGTTAATCAAACAGAAGATGTGGAAGTGGCTGATGAGGTGAACCTCATAGTAGATATTGATCTTATAGTCTCATTCTTGTGCGAGTCGTTACAAATGCTTTGGCCAAACATCTTGAAACTCTCATGATCTAGTTAACCAAAATTGTTTCTGATCATCCTCTCTTTTGCTGTAGATTTTGGAAACGCACAATAAGGTGGAAGAGAAGACCCAGATTTACGTGCCTTACAATATACTTCCCCTTGACCCTGATAGTCAGAATCAGGCAATAATGAGATTGCCTGAGGTTATCCAGATTCTCAGCTTGTCTTCTATTTTTCTGTTTTATTGTCTTTCAGTCCACATAATATGTTTGAATACTGTTCTGTAGATACAAGCTGCTGTAGCCGCTCTTAGAAATACAAGGGGATTACCATGGACAGCAGGTCACAAGAAGAAACTCGATGAAGACATTCTAGACTGGCTTCAGTCTATGTTTGGTTTTCAGGTGATGTAAAGCAAATATCCTGTTTTGATTATTTGACTTAAAGAGTTTTTGTCTGTACTGAATGTTATTCAACCTTTGAATTTCAGAAAGATAATGTTTTGAATCAAAGAGAGCACTTGATCTTGTTACTTGCTAATGTCCACATCCGACAATTTCCAAAACCTGACCAACAACCAAAGGTATGCATTTTGTTGGACTTGAATGTGATGATTTCTTTCTTTTTTCTCTCTCTGCCTAGGCAGTTGTACTTGTGCTAAGGGATTGTGTACAATATCTTCTCTAGTTGGATGATCGTGCCTTGACCATAGTGATGAAGAAACTTTTCAGAAACTACAAAAAGTGGTGCAAATACTTGGGTCGGAAAAGCAGCCTTTGGTGAGGGTTCTTTATTGTAATGCCTCAAAGAGTTTTCATATTTTTTTTGTATCTTAACCAAAATAAAAGAAAGATTTGAGTTCTTATGCATCATACTAAATGCCTCATACTTCCTGTCTACTTATCCTCTTGTTGGCATTTGAAGGTTGCCTACTATTCAGCAAGAGGTACAGCAGCGTAAACTGCTCTACATGGGACTTTATCTATTAATATGGGGAGAAGCTGCAAACCTGAGATTCATGCCAGAATGCCTCTGTTATATATATCACCATGTATGGATTCACTTTAGTCAGTGCGATTTCTGATTATATCTCTGTGAAGAATAACATTTTCCTAGCTGTATAAGTTTGATTATGATTTTCCGTATCTGTCAGATGGCTTTCGAGCTTTATGGTATGTTGGCCGGTAGTGTTAGTCCCATGACAGGGGAGCATGTAAAGCCAGCGTATGGTGGTGAAGATGAAGCTTTCCTGCAGAAAGTTGTGACTCCTATATACCAGACAATATCAAAGGTTACTTGCTTCAGTTATTCTAGTCGTGGACATCTTTTCTTCTCGTGCCTATTATTTTTTCTCAATCTAGTTTTTTGTGCATTACAGGAAGCAAAGAGAAGTAGAGGAGGAAAGTCAAAGCATTCTGTGTGGAGAAACTATGATGACTTGAATGAATATTTTTGGTAAATGCAGATGATCATCTTATAACCTTTTTGGAATGTCACTCTATCCTTCGGAATTCTGGGTGGTCTAAATTCCTTGTCCCTGCAATTTTGCAGGTCAATTCGATGTTTTCGCTTAGGGTGGCCAATGCGGGCTGATGCTGATTTCTTTTGTCAGACAGCTGAAGAACTTCGACTTGAGAGAAGTGAGGTATGAGTAATAGAGACAAAATAATGGGCCGTATAAGAAGTTTTCTGCTTATGTTAGCAAATCTTGCATTAATTAGTCTTATGGATTATAAACTTGTAATCTTATCATGTTCATTATAAATCTCGCTGTATCAGGTTAGACTGATCCTCCTGTCTTATAGAGTTATTTTAACCTGTACATTTTCTTTTTATGTCATTTGCCTCAAGTTTTCTGTATCTTTAATTTCTTGATTCATGTTCATAATGCTGCAGATAAAATCAAACAGTGGAGATCGGTGGATGGGCAAAGTCAATTTTGTGGAGATACGCTCGTTCTGGCATATATTTAGAAGTTTTGATAGAATGTGGAGCTTTTATATCCTGTGTTTGCAGGTACCAATATCTTTTAGTTAGTACATTTGTCTTTCAAATTTGTATTTCCTTTTTGTTATTTAATGTATTATTCTTCTTTAGGCAATGATTGTTATTGCATGGAATGGATCCGGAGAGTTAAGCGCCATTTTTCAGGGTGATGTCTTCCTAAAGGTTTTGAGCGTCTTCATTACAGCAGCTATACTAAAGCTTGCACAAGGTAATGATGCATAGTATAGCTGTTTAGCATCCTCCGTTATGAGTGGGCAATAGTTGATTTAGTGTCCTCTTGAATATGATGTTTTCCTACCAATTATTGGTTTGACCTTTGCGTTTCATGACAATTTTCCTTACATTTTCTGACTGTTTGTCATAATATTTCAGCTGTCCTTGACATAGCCCTCAGCTGGAAGGCAAGACATAGTATGTCACTCTATGTGAAACTCAGATACGTCATGAAGGTAGGTGCGGCTGCAGTATGGGTTGTAGTCATGGCAGTTACTTATGCGTACAGCTGGAAAAACGCCTCCGGTTTTTCTCAGACCATAAAGAATTGGTTTGGGGGACACAGCCATAATTCACCTTCTCTTTTCATAGTGGCAATTCTTATCTACTTATCCCCGAACATGCTTTCTGCGTTGCTGTTTTTGTTTCCATTCATTCGGCGCTATCTTGAAAGGTCTGACTATAAGATAATGATGCTGATGATGTGGTGGTCTCAGGTAGTTTATTCATGTGCTTATATCTTGAAAAATGCTAGTCCATGAATGTTAAAGTGAAAAGATGGTCTTATCATGGTTCTTTGTGATACAGCCTCGTCTGTATATAGGAAGGGGTATGCATGAGAGCGCTTTGTCACTTTTCAAGTAAGGACCCTAAAACTTATAGGTTCGAATGTAGGTTGTTTTTTTCAGCACTGCTTAACGATGATGCACAAAATGACTTCTAGGTACACAATGTTTTGGATCGTTCTGCTGATTTCAAAGCTGGCATTCAGTTATTACGCTGAGGTATCACATTTACTTGTATTCCTAATTACACAAGTCTAGCATGAGCAATATGCAAGAAACTTTTTACTTGGAAGTTGCAAACGTTTTCTCCACTAAGATTTTAATGATACTCATATCAGTTTTATGAATGTAAAGTTCTCATACTTTCCATCTTCGATGCAGATTAAGCCCCTTGTTGGTCCAACCAAAGATATAATGCGAATCCATATATCCGTCTACAGCTGGCATGAGTTTTTCCCTCACGGTAATGGATAACATAATTTCAGGTTTTGCTTATTGCATTCTGCTGTTTTATTAAATAACTCTGCCATTGTTTCTTTGGTTTTTGCAGCCAAGAATAATTTAGGAGTCGTCATCGCGCTCTGGTCACCAGTTATTCTCGTGAGTTTGCACATACTGTTCATTTCCATATCTTCCTTTGTTTTTATGGTTTCCCCTGTGGTATGCTAATTTCTATATGCAGGTTTATTTCATGGACACTCAAATATGGTATGCTATAGTTTCAACTCTGGTCGGAGGTTTAAATGGAGCTTTCCGCCGTCTTGGAGAGGTTTATTGTTGTCTTCCTTTTCCATCAGAAGCAAATATGATTACTTTTACATTACGGAGTGGCATACACTCACTTCTTTAGTTTCCAAGTGGATAGTTTCTTAAAAGAACTTTGTTTCACTTCAGATCCGAACACTTGGAATGTTGAGGTCGAGATTTCAGTCCATACCAGGGGCCTTTAATGATTGCTTGGTACCACAAGATAACAGCGATGATACAAAGAAAAAGAGATTTAGGGCGACCTTCTCTCGCAAGTTTGATCAGGTCTGGTTACTCCTGTTTAAGCTAAAGAGCTATTTCCACTATCCTTTTTCTTTATTAGAACTCTATTTAAGGTTCTGTTCTGCTCTTTTTTGTAAATCCAGCTCCCATCTAGTAAAGACAAGGAAGCAGCGCGGTTTGCTCAGATGTGGAACAAAATAATCAGTAGTTTCCGAGAAGAGGACTTGATAAGTGATAGGTTTGCCCTGGCTTTGAATCTTTCATCCTTATCCCTCTCTGAAAATGAGAGCTAGGTCCTTTTTCAAACTTTTATAGAAAGAAGACTAGTTACAGGTTCTTAAATGAGAAAGCCAAAGAGGAGATTTCAGAGGGAGTAAGAGGAGATAACAGCGACCAAATGTTGATTTGAGTGACACCGACAACCATCATGCCGTAGAAGGTGAGGAACATGAACACCAGTTACATTATAAACTTTCCTGTGTTACAAACTTATATATTTGATGAGAGAAGGAATTAGATTCATGAAAATATTAATCATTTTAAGGTTAGTAGTACTTATTGGCTGTTCTTGCAAAACCAATGGTAAAGTATGTGATGAAACCATTAGAACTTTTTGATTCAAGCATCTGAGTGTTCTATCAGAGGGTTAGAGCCAATCTAAGTTAAGAACTATATTTGGGGTCTCATCACATTACCATTGGTTTCAAAAGAACAGTGAGAAGTCCTATTCACCGTATACAGATTGGTCTTTTCAGGAATCTAACTCACTCTCTGATCAACTATCTAGCCTTGAAATACAGGCATGTTTTTCTGTACCTGGTGTTCATGTTGGTCTCACCCAAATCAGCACTTGGCCGCTCTTATCTTCTCTTCCTTTTACTCTCTCTAAAATCACCTCTCCGGCTTCCTCGTCCAAATACCTATAACTACTCTACTTTCTATTCACGTTTGTAAAAGTAGCTACAAATTTAGTAATAAGAGTTCTGTGTTAATGTTGGTTTGTGTACAGGGAAATGGAACTATTGCTTGTGCCATATTGGTCTGACCCTGATTTGGATCTTATCCGGTGGCCACCTTTTCTATTGGCTAGTAAGGTGAAAATTAATCTTGTGACTTATATCTAGTTACATTTTCCGTTTTTGTATTCGATTTTTTGACATATTCATGATTAAATGTCATAGATCCCAATAGCTTTGGATATGGCTAAAGACAGCAATGGAAAAGACCGTGAACTGAAAAAGAGATTAGCTGTTGACAGCTACATGACTTGTGCAGTTAGAGAGTGCTATGCCTCTTTTAAGAATCTCATCAATTATTTGGTGGTCGGAGAACGAGAAGGACAGTAAGTTTTTAAAATCCCTTGCCTGTGTTCCACCCCAGGATATATACATTACCCTTTTCTAACTTACATGTTTTTCTACAGGGTCATAAACGACATTTTCTCCAAGATTGATGAACATATTGAGAAGGAAACGCTGATAACAGAATTGAACCTGAGTGCTCTTCCTGATCTGTATGGCCAGTTCGTTCGGCTAATCGAATATTTGGTACTTACTGTAGCATTACCATGATGAATTTCTCTGCTAAGTTTAGCATGAATTTAAGGAAATAACTGAGGTTGGTCTACTTGCAACAGCTAGAAAACAGGGAGGAGGACAAGGATCAAATTGTAATTGTCTTGCTGAACATGTTAGAATTGGTGACTAGAGACATCATGGAAGAAGAAGTCCCAAGGTAAGACCATTTCTATGAGCCGTCTTCTAAGTGATCGATCATTTTGGTTTGAAGCACTCTGATTTAGAGTCTCCATTCCATAGCTTACTAGAGACTGCCCACAATGGATCTTATGTCAAGTATGACGTCATGACCCCTCTTCATCAACAGCGCAAATATTTCAGTCAACTTCGATTCCCAGTTTATTCTCAAACGGAAGCTTGGAAAGAAAAAGCAAGTCTCTTCCTCTTAAAGTTATTCTTCTCTCATTATTGTTTCCACCACAGTGGTGCATTTGATCTCTTTGGCATGAGGGATGTCTAAGTGGTTTGTCTGCTTTCCTCTGTTTTTGTTCTTTTGCAGATTAAGAGGCTTCATCTTTTGCTTACTGTCAAGGAGTCAGCTATGGATGTTCCATCCAACTTGGAAGCTCGAAGGCGTCTTACTTTCTTTTCAAATTCACTATTCATGGACATGCCTCCTGCACCCAAGATCCGCAACATGCTTTCCTTCTCGTAGGTTCCAGTCACGATGGACATCTTCTCGTAGGCTTACTATATCTTAACATCTTCCATTTTGTTTTTTCATAGGGTCCTTACACCATACTTTTCAGAGGATGTTCTTTTCTCCATATTTGGCTTAGAACAGCAAAATGAAGATGGAGTTTCTATACTCTTTTACTTGCAGAAGATCTTCCCAGGTTTCACTTTTCCATCTGTTTTAATTTTTTCATATGGTACTGTTACTTTGTTTGAGCTATCAGCTGAGTCCATGGCTTACATCAGATGAATGGACAAACTTTCTGGAACGAGTTAAATGTGGCAACGAAGAAGAACTAAGAGCAAGAGAGGATTTGGAAGAGGAGCTTCGTCTTTGGGCATCTTACAGAGGCCAAACTCTGACTAAAACTGGTAGACTTTAGTCTCCTCTCTTAATCGGTTGAATTCTGCTTCATTTTTCTGACCTGACGAATTTATCTTTTGATAAACTTGTTGTGCCTGATTTCTGATCTGTTTCAACTAGTGCGAGGAATGATGTATTACCGAAAGGCTTTGGAACTTCAGGCCTTCCTTGATATGGCAAAGGATGAAGGTGCTTGAAGAATCTTCTCTGTGATTCTTTTCGATTCTTAAAAAGTATGAAAGCATTCCTTAAACTACCTTGTTTTTGTTCTAGAATTATTAAAAGGCTACAAGGCTCTCGAGTTAACCAGTGAAGAAGCATCAAAGAGCGGAGGGTCACTTTGGGCGCAGTGTCAAGCACTTGCAGATATGAAGTTCACCTTTGTGGTTTCTTGTCAACAATACAGTATTCATAAGAGATCTGGCGACCAACGTGCTAAAGACATATTGAGACTTATGACGACGTAATATCTTCATTCTTTCATCCTTTATCTTTCCAGTTGGTTTATTATTTAGTTCTTAGCCTCATTAGTTAAGCTTGCTATTTCCTCATGGCAGGTATCCGTCTATTCGTGTCGCCTATATCGATGAGGTAGAGCAAACACATAAAGAAAGTTATAAGGGGACAGAGGAGAAAATTTATTACTCAGCGCTTGTAAAAGCTGCTCCACAGACCAAACCAATGGATTCTTCTGAATCTGTTCAAACACTAGATCAGGTATAAGTTGAGAAAACTAAGTAAAATACTTAACATTTTGGTGCTCCTTTTTTTCCCAAAATACGAGGATGAGTTTAATCCTATGCAGTGAGGTCAGAGGATATAGATGCTGCTGTTCAAGAGAGACTGAGTTATATTTATTTTCTGTCAGCTCATTTATCGGATTAAGCTTCCGGGACCAGCTATACTAGGAGAGGGAAAGCCGGAAAATCAGAACCATGCTATCATATTTACCCGTGGAGAAGGGTTGCAGACGATAGACATGAATCAGGTGCGATGCGTAGTTTTCTTTTGTCTAACATGTGTCGCTAATGAATCACATATAATATGCTTAAAATTGTTCAAAGAATAATCACCGCAGGAGACTCTTAACCTCTAAATATTTGACCTTAGGACAACTACATGGAGGAAGCTTTCAAAATGAGGAACTTGCTGCAAGAGTTTCTTGAAAAGCATGGAGGCGTAAGATGTCCTACGATTCTTGGTCTTAGAGAGCATATTTTCACTGGAAGGTACTAACAGAATGATCCTATTTCTGTCTTCTAGATTTTTAGTTTCTGTGTGCATACTGATCTCCTATGTTTGTGGTTTCTTGTGAAGTGTGTCTTCTCTTGCATGGTTTATGTCAAATCAAGAGAACAGTTTTGTAACGATTGGGCAAAGAGTGCTAGCTAGTCCCTTGAAGTAAGTTTCTTCCCTGTTCTGAAATCTTGTCAGGGTATTGTAGTTGTCAAAATTGATGTGCTCTTTCTGTTGCTGCTCCAGAGTACGATTCCATTACGGACATCCAGATATTTTTGATCGTCTGTTTCACCTTACCAGAGGTGGTATCTGCAAAGCTTCTAAAGTCATCAATCTTAGTGAAGACATATTTGCAGGCACTAGCTTGATCTCATATTCTTTGGTGGTACACATATGATCTACTTCATTTTTTACAGTTTTTCTCATACCTTTTTACTGGTTTCAGGTTTTAATTCTACTCTGCGTGAAGGAAATGTGACTCATCATGAATATATACAAGTTGGTAAAGGGAGAGATGTGGGCCTCAACCAGATCTCAATGTTTGAGGCAAAAATCGCCAATGGAAATGGCGAGCAAACTTTGAGTCGCGACCTTTATAGGCTAGGACACCGATTTGATTTCTTCCGGATGCTGTCTTGTTATTTCACCACAATTGGGTTCTACTTCAGTACCATGGTAGGTTGAGATTCTCCCTTTTTATCTCTCAATCACTAGATATATACATGGCAGGTTTGTTTTTCTTTCTCAAGACTGAAGCCATTATCTGTGTGTTTTGACAGTTAACCGTGCTTACGGTGTATGTGTTTCTTTATGGACGGTTATATCTAGTACTTAGTGGGCTTGAAGAAGGATTGAGTAGCCAACGAGCTTTCCGTAACAATAAGCCTCTTGAGGCAGCTCTTGCTTCTCAATCATTTGTGCAGATTGGTTTTTTAATGGCTTTGCCTATGATGATGGAGATTGGACTTGAGAGGGGGTTCCACAATGCATTGATTGAGTTTGTGCTGATGCAGTTACAACTTGCTTCCGTCTTTTTCACGTTTCAGCTCGGGACAAAAACACATTACTACGGAAGGACATTGTTTCATGGAGGCGCAGAGTATAGAGGAACTGGTCGAGGGTTTGTGGTCTTCCACGCGAAATTTGCTGAGAACTATAGGTTCTATTCCCGTAGTCACTTTGTGAAGGGCATTGAACTTATGATTCTTCTACTGGTATATCAGATCTTTGGTCAATCATATAGGGGTGTGGTTACTTATATTCTGATCACTGTTTCGATATGGTTCATGGTGGTGACATGGCTCTTTGCTCCTTTCCTTTTCAATCCGTCTGGTTTTGAGTGGCAAAAGATTGTTGATGACTGGACAGACTGGAACAAATGGATTTATAACCGAGGAGGAATTGGTGTCCCTCCTGAGAAGAGTTGGGAATCTTGGTGGGAGAAAGAGTTAGAACATCTTAGACATTCAGGGGTTCGTGGTATCACCCTTGAGATCTTTTTGGCCTTGCGCTTCTTCATCTTTCAATATGGACTTGTGTATCATCTCAGTACCTTCAAAGGAAAAAATCAGAGCTTTTGGGTAAGCTAACCTTATAACTACTTCCCTGTGAATGGTGAAACTCTTGATTATTGAACGATAATGACTCTGTTTTCAGGTTTATGGAGCGTCATGGTTTGTGATCTTATTCATTCTACTGATTGTGAAGGTATGAATCTTTAAGCACATTCACATTTCAATTTCTTGCCAAATCTTAACATTGTGTTGCTTTCTTCTATGTAACGATCATTGCAGGGTTTGGGCGTTGGAAGGCGAAGATTCAGCACGAATTTCCAGCTTCTATTCAGAATCATAAAGGGTCTTGTGTTCCTCACATTTGTGGCAATTCTCATAACTTTCCTCGCACTTCCTCTGATAACAATCAAAGACTTATTCATCTGCATGCTTGCCTTCATGCCAACTGGATGGGGAATGCTTCTCGTAAGTCTTTCTCCTCCATCAAACTCCTCTATTGTATCTAAGATACCAGTTTTGTCTGGTTTTTGTGACAGTTGCTTTGTTTTGTCCTCCACGTCAGATTGCACAAGCGTGTAAGCCTCTGATCCAACAGCTAGGGATATGGTCATCAGTTAGGACGCTAGCTCGAGGCTACGAGATCGTGATGGGCTTGCTTCTGTTCACACCAGTTGCGTTTTTGGCCTGGTTTCCTTTTGTGTCTGAGTTCCAGACAAGAATGCTCTTTAACCAAGCCTTTAGTAGAGGTCTACAAATCTCTCGTATTCTTGGTGGTCAAAGAAAAGACCGGTCTTCAAAAAACAAGGAGTGACATGTACACATGTAAATGGCGTATGTGTAGATTTAATGGTTATCTGTTATTGTTTCCTTCCCAAGTAATCTATAGTTAGAAAGTTCCTGTAACTTTCATAGATATATGTTAATTATTTTCCATATCCATAAGTTCGCGTCCATTATAATAGAAAGTGCATGAGACGTATCTTTTTCATATGGAAGACGAAAACATTGGTTCTCCATTCTAAAAGTCAAAAAGAAAATGTATATCACTTGAACTTTTCCACATAGGTCATGATAAAGACAGGACTAATCAATCATTCATTGTTGATAATGCTCTCAATTACCTGTTGCTAGTTATTTCTACATTTGTATAGTGCAATACTGTTTTTTTTTCCTCTTCCAAATAAAAACTACAGTACTAAAAGAAAGTTGGTAATCATAAAAGTTATAAAACTCAAATAAAAGCAATTACTCTGTTTCTTTTTCACTCTTATTTTATATGACTGAAATGAAATTGTCTATATGTTGTTTTTGTTTGTATGTTCATTGATATGTAAACATCAAATCTGCAAAAAAACAACCGCAAGTTTGGATTTATACGATGAAGCGTTTATCTAGTGAGCGTCATCGCAGACGTCACAAGTTATGTGGTACAATTTTGCGTATGTTTGATGAATACGCATGCATGTGCAGACATCAAAATCCAATTCCTCATCTATATTTATATATATGTATATATATACATATGAAAGCACAGATATATCCACAAGGAGAGACACAGATTCTTGTATTGATACTCACTTC
>JGI26506J51651_1000084_pt1 | contig 12001 bp, 12 predicted proteins | sample AraCvinosormetaG_FD_51651 | JGI IMG/M metagenome (IMG submission 51651) | reverse complement strand
TCGTCGTCGTCTCCGCGAGATTGCTACAAATTAGAGTAGAGAGTAATTTCAATCAGCAATAAATTAAATACCTGGAATTGCTGATTATTGAGAGGGAAATGGAGGAGGAATTGATACGAAGATCAGAACCGGAGTCTCTAGTCTCCGTCACTGTAGCTAGGTTCATGAGTACGCTTCTCTCAGCTCGCCCTAAAAAGCTACGAGAGTCTATTTCTCGTCTAACTCCTGATTCTCAAAAGGGTGTCTCAGGTAATAACTGTTTTCAATTTCAATTTTATCCTTAATCTGTGTTTATTTATGTTTACACATGCTCTTTTGGGGTTTATAATCTGTTTGTTTTCGTTAGGCTCTATCGATGAGGCACTCTGGTTTTTGGAAAAGTGCGTTATAGACGCTGCTGAGAGAGACGAAGCCATGAGTGAAATTCTTGTACCCATTATCGAACATGTAATATCTTAAACCCTGTGAAAAGTTAAAACCTTGCTTGATTGTTGTAATGTCCGGTCTTTTATCTTGTATGTTCTTACGTGTTGGTTTCTCTACTTTTGTTGTTGTTTTTTAGACATTAAGGTTTAAGGATTCTAAGCATGGTAACCCAGCTATGATACTTCTAAATTGGCTATTTCAAGATGAAGTTCTCTTTCAAGCCGTTTCGAGAAATCTTTCGAATATCATTTTGAGGAACGAGGACAGGTTTTTAGCGCTTGGATGGTGTTTACTTATCCGACGTCTTGTAGAATGTGAGGATACTGGGGATCAAGGTTTTTGGCATGGTGAGCATTATAATCATCTGGCTATCTCTATTGAAGGAAAGAAAACGCTCTCTTTACTTATGTACTTGTATAAAATTTTTTGTTGACAGGAATTAGGGAGAAACATTCTATGTTTGTGGAGATTGTTTCATCTTGTGTGCCTCACTTGTTGATGATTGTACGCAATGGAAGGTATAAAACTTCTTTGTCAATGGGTATAAATATCATCTCCTGCTCTCTATTTTTTGTTCTATATGGAGCAAGTTTGTACACTTACATACATAGTCATTTCCACTTTGTTCTGAGCTGTTGTTATTTTGTTTAGTATTTTACAAGATGGATATGAGGTGCCATCTCGTCTTTCTCTTTCTGCTGCTGATTGCTTGCTGTCAATTACTGGAGCCTTAGCAAAGAGGGATAATACTCTGATCAATAGACCAAAGTCACCAACCATTACGGGGTCTCATCAACCTGTTGCTTTGACACCTAATATTAGTGAGAAAAAAAAAAAGCCGACTTCTCTACCTGAAGACTCAAACATTGAGACAAATTGTATACTGTGGAACCACATGGAGGATCTGACACGCCTTGTACAATGTCTTTTTGCTGTATGTTCGCTGATCCATCTAAATATGCTTGAGCTGTGTTCTAAATTTTGAAGTGACGAAGTAATCCATGATTTGAGTCGAGTAATATTGACAAATGATTCCTTCCAGTGGAACAGAAAAACTCGACTACTGCATGCGAAGGGGTTAAGTCAAGTGCTGAAATGGTTAGAGGAGTTGAAAGAGCATCATGGTGGCTCCCAAAAGGAGGCAGGTCTCTGACTGATGCCGCCTTTCCTTGTTCATTTCCGTTTTCTGTTTCTGTTTTTGATTCTTGCTTTTCAAATTCATTGTTTAATACCTGGATTTCAGGCACAGAGGTATCTATGGGTGGAGCTCTACTGCTCTCTTCTTGTTGGAAGCATTACAGTGTCTTGCTCCACATGGAAGATCAAAAGTTCTCAAAGATTAGTAAGGAATTGTTGGAGCAATATTTGTCTGGTATTAAGGTTAGACATTGTCGCCAATCTTTTTTGGTTTCAAAATTTTGTGATAGAGATAAATATTACATACAGTACCTATGGGTTTCTATTGTGTCCGTATCTGCAACTGCTGCATATGTCTAAGTCCTCTGAGTCTCTGACCCAATTTTGTCTAAGAATAAGTTTATGTCATCGCCATCTACAGTTTCTATTTTTTATTCTTTGTTAAAAAGATAGATATATCCAGTAACATTTAGTAGAGTCGCTTGAAATTTGATGGGAATGTATTTGCATGGTATATGTATTTGCTCTGGAGTCTTTTGTTTCACGCAGAAAATTTATATAAAATACACAGAGACAAGTTGTAGATGTTATATTGGTAAAGGGCTGCTTACTAGCTTTCTGTTTTAGTTAGTGTTGTTCAATTTGATTGGGTTTGTAAGAAGCTAATAGCATTAAAATTATAAGTTATGGAGTACTGTTTTAATGCTTCTCTAGCTTTCTGCTCTTTCTCTTATTATTAGTGTTTTCCTAATTGATTGGGTCATCAGGAAACTAATAATGATAAAAATGATGCAGTATTATTCAGAAAGTTATCCTCAGGGATGTTCGGACACCAAGAATGGTGGTATAGAGACACAGAAGTTTTTCTTAAACTGTTTATGCCTTTTGTTGGGCCGCTTTGAGGGAAAGAAATTTGAGAGCATACTATCAGAGTATGGAATGAAGCTCGTGCCTATTCTTCTACATCAGGTATCTTTCGCTATTGTTTATTGAATAGGGGAGTGATGACACACTTTACCTGAAGTTCTCTTGTAGTTATATTGGTTGTTCTGCTAGTTATGCTAGAATTCATTTCTTATATTGGCTTTTATGACTTCCTGCTCAACTCATAATTTTGTTCTGCTCAATTGATTTTATGATTCTAACATATCGTGAGAAAATTAATCTTGAAGGGTTATATATATACACCCATGTGATCATCTTAGTGCTTACATTCTTCCTTTGTATTCGAAGCTTCGCAGTAACAATGAAGAGATATCAGAAGGCGTTGTGGCTATATTTAAGGCAGTCTTCTTTAAATTACAATCTCAGTCCGGAGACAGCTTCTCTGATACAATGTGCATGGACGTTGTGATACCATCACTGCTTCACCTTCTTGATGAAAGGGATGGCGCGGCCAAAGCTGTTAGTGTCCTGCTGGCAGACTATTGTTCCAAGTATGTCTATTCTCTTTCCTTTTGGTACTAAATCATGTTAGTAGCTTTCTAGTTACCAGTGACGGTACCTAGTTTGTCTCTGACTTAAAGAAACATTCACCAGAAATGCAGGTAATAGCTGTCTCAGTGAAATTCTACAACGCCTTGCTTCTGGAACTACTGTGCAAAGGCTGAATTCTTTGGATGTGATATCAGAAGTAATCCTTATGTCAAAAGATTCATTTCCTTCTCATATACCCTGGTATGCAATCATTTATGTTTTTCGTCCCAATTTTCTATTTCTAGCTTTTCTGTATCTTCTTTATTTGCATTCTCATCCCCTCAGAAGTCAGAATCATTTTCTGCTCTTATTTCAGGAAAGAGATTGCGGACTGCTTGTTAAAGTGCCTTGATGACGAGGAAACATGTATCTGTAAACAAACTTCAGAGTTGCTGAAGTCAATCGGTTGGTCTTCTTTTAGCCTTTATCCGCTATTCATTTGGAAGCTTTTGTTTGTGGCCATTATTAATTTCTGGTATTGGCAGTCTTATGTCTCTTATGACCTCTAAATATGGCCTTTCTTCATTTGATAAGATGAATTTTGCTGATAATAATCAGTGTTTTGTTAAAAGGAGGATTTCTGTTAATTATTCATTATTCAGATGAGAAAAACTTATAAAGATCCAATTTATGGGGTCCAAAACTTGTTATTCCATATTGCAATGGCAGTTATAGTTCATATTGGATAACATTTATTTTCTGCTTTCCTATATAATGAAGCCAATCAACTGAATGATTTTTGTTATCGTTTTTTCTTCCAGAGCCATCATTTGTGCTACCGAATTTAGTAAACCTCATTTATGCACCCAATGGAAAAGTACAATCATCAGCTACAGAAACCTTGCTTGGGGTCCTGAAACACCATAAGGAGGATTTTGATGTTATATGTATGTTGCTGACCAGTCTTAGGTATCGTGCTCTGTCTCTTTTTCTCCTTTCCCCATTGTATACATAGTTGTTTGTTTATTCCCATTTACCCTAAGTGAGATGTGAGAATACACTGGATTCTTAGGTCAAGTTTGTAAAAGTAAACTTACGAATGCTCATACGTGAAAATATTGACCTGACTACCTGGTTTGGTTTTTAATTTTGGTTTTGCATTGTATCAAGCTAATATTGAAAAAGGCTTTCTGCTTTTGATCTCCACTTTTCTCTTGTAGTAATATCCAAGCTTTGGATACTGCAGAAAGTAATGGACATTCCACTGAAGGTATTTGGCTTCTTATTTCATTACCATAGGCTACATGCGATACAGAATCTGTGTTAAAATTTGTCTTATATATGTACAATCCGAACGTATTATATAAAATTATTACAACACTTCAAATTTAAGCTGGATAAGAAATAAAATTACTGGAATGTGAAACTTAAACGATGTGAAATATGAACTAGTCTGGCTGAATTACATAGCGGACACTATCAAGTTATTCTTGGTCAAGGCATGCTCATCATCTTCTTGTACTGTTACAGGTTTAACTTTTGACAGTGATCGAGTGCTAAAGCTGATCCCAGAGTGGGCTAGAAGTGTAAGTACAAGAATACGTCATGCTTGCTTTGCTATCTTTGAAATCAATCCATTTTTGTTTCTAAAGTGCATGTATAGGCACCATTTACGAACTGTTGGTGCACTACTGAATAGAAAATGGTAACTGAACTATTAACTCTGAACCTTCAACACAAACTTTTTCAGGCATTGGTTGTCCCTTTTTTCCCTTCCAGTACTATTTCCTTTTATCTAATTGTTTTCTTGTGTATGTGCTGGGAAACTTTTCGCATGGGAATGACCAAAGTGACCAAAGCTTGTGCCAGCTATAATTAGGCAATTAGAATATATTTCTGCCTGTTGACTGAAATCAAATTCTTACAGGTACAAAACTGGAACTCACTGATCGGACCTTTGCTTGACAAGATGTTCTTGGAGCCATCCAATGCCATCATGGTTAGGTTTCTTAGTTGCATCAGTGAATCTTTGGCAGATACGTCGGACTTGGTCCTTCCGCATGTACTTTCACATATGAAGAAGCAAAACAAGTAAGTACAATACGTACCATAATTGTGATTTCTGTGGTAAGAAAAACTTTCAACGACTCCCAAAGATAAAACAATATTGATTATCTATAATGTCAATTCTAATTTAGGGTGGATGCGAGCTTCATATCCAGATCTGATACTAAAAGTTCAGTTGACAAAACTAAATCGGAGAAATCTCTATTTGACCACCTTTGCCCACTGCTTATATTAAGACTGCTTCCCCAAAGAGTGTTTGATGATATTGATTCTTCTACAATTTATGGTAAATTCCTCAGCGGGGACTCTGTGAATGGTAAGTATGCTTATGCCTTTGGTTTTCTTTTCCTGATAAGAGAGGATTGGATATTTATCATAAGGTCGTTTGATCCTTATTCTCAATTAGATTCAACGCTTTAGCTATATTTTCCTAAGCGGCATGATCAAGAGTAGATACTGACAATCTTAGACTTGATTCACTACATCTATTTCTTGTCATGTGTTACTTATCAGACTACCAAGACATCAAGTTTGAGGATTGTCAATGCATTGCTACTTTCATTTTGGAAAGGTTATTTTACTCTCAGTGATCATCAAATACAATCTACCCTAATACTTATTTTATATCTAGCGAACTAACTCTAGTAATACAGGGCATTTTCTAAGTTTGAATTTGAAGAAGTTCGGAAACTCTCTGCTGAGTTATGTGGACGTCTCCATCCCCAGGTGCTAATTGACTACCTTCCTTGCTCTTGTATTGTTGGTCAATCTTGTCTAAATGTTTATATATGTTTTAAGCCTTTGTTTCAAAGTAAATTTTATATACCAAGAAACAATGGTAGATGCTCCTTAATAAGTTTTCTGTCAAGTTCACTGCTATCTTCATGCGAAAGCAAAGCACATGCAAAATTTTCTCCCGTCATAACTAGGTTCTGTTAGTATGGAGAAGGGCTTGGTGCATTTTCTTATATCTGAAATTTTCTAAATGCCTACTTCAGTTTTACTTATACAACAGTCTAGCCTACTCTTCATCATCCAAATTTGTAATATGTCGGCACTTTTACTCAACAGGTGCTATTTCCAACTGTTTTATTGCAACTCGAAAAGGCCACAGAGATACAAGACAGCCTCAAGATTAAAGCTTGCCTATTTTCTATATGCACATCTCTTATGGTAATATATTTAATTTTTCGTGTCCTTAATGAACATATTCTGTGATCCCTGTTGTCACTTGTTCGATGCACTATCAATTGGATTAGTTTTGTAAATTACAAGTTTTCCGTCACTTGCAGGTCCGAGGCTGGGAGTCTCTCTCACACAGAGTAACACCTAAGATCAGGAAAGTCCTGGAAAATATTTTGTTATGGCCTTCTGTTGAAGATGAAAGTAAGACACCGGCTAGTGGCTATTGATTTATATCTCAAGCTCTGTTACCTTTCACTTCCTCACTTCATGGCTGTTATTTTTCCTTACAGTTTCCAAAGTACAACATGGGTGCATTGATTGTCTGGCACTGATGATATGTGCTGAACTGCAACATCTTAAATCTTCAAAAACATCTGGAGGAGAAAAAATACGTTCAACAGGGAAGGACACATCTGGTTAGTATTGATGTTGTCTAACAATAGCTTTTTCAGACTTGTGTATACATTGTATCCTGATCTTTAGGTGTTGATGCGTCAGGTTATTCTGTCCTAGATTACACTATCCATTGTTTAATAGAAGACCGAAGTAACTGCTCGTCTATCCCAAAGCTGAGTACTGATATCCTAACTGGTGAAAATCCTCTTCCTATTCCATTTCGTCTATGCATGGCAAATGTTATCATCAGTGCTTGTCAAAAAAACCCTGAGTCTTCCAAGAAGACTTTTGCCCGAAAAGCTCTTCTGCCTCTTATTCATTCCCTCAAGGTACTTTTTGACTGCTTACACTCATTTCGGATTTGGCTAAATTTGTTTGCATTTTGTTTAGTTTTCAACAAAATTCCTTAATTTTGTGCAGGTCATATCTGTACCGGAGGTCCGTGCAGCTTGTATCCAGGTCTTATTCTCGGCCACATATCATCTGAAGTCCACACTTCTTCCGGTTTCATCTGATCTGCTGAAGCTTTCCCTGAGATTTCTTGAACAAGGATCCGAAAAGGTACCAGAAATCTATTAAACTTATTTCTAACATGTATACAATGGTATGGAAGTAGACAAAGAGCTTCACATTAAGACATGAAACTTCCTTTCTCAAGTGACTACTGTCGACATTTCTGAATCCCACAATCCATATCCGAAACTGTCTGCATCTATCCACATCTGAACTCGAATATTTATGACTGCCTTGAATTTAAGGTTATGCGGAAGTCAAACATTATTCTCTTGTTGCGTAGGAAAAGCTGGCTGGCGCAAAACTAATGGCATCACTGATGGCGAGTGAAGACGTGATACTGGAAAACATTTCAGAGGGATTGCTCGAAGCAAGATCAGTTCTGTCCAAAGCATCTTTGTCAGACCCTTCTCGAGACGTACGTGAAGTCTGCGCTAAGCTATTGGCATGCATAACGCCGTTGTAAAGCCATTTGTTGTTCTTCTTCTTCTTCTTCTTTTTTGCCACTTTTGGTTTGTTCTCGCGTGCCAATGAAGTCGGTATGTAGATATGTTGTAGCAAACGATGGCCTAACTATAATCTTATGTAATATGCAAAGACCAAATACGTTTTAGTAACCAGTTATGGTAAACCTGCAGCTACCATTTTGTGTTTTCTGAAACTAAGTCTTGACTTTTTTTAATTTGGGAAAGATCAGATTAGAAACTCAAATCAACACCAGTCCACTCTCTAGGTTAGCAAAATACTCATACCTGTTCTGCTGCGCTTGTTCTTCACAGATGGATCCGAGTTGCAGAGACCTCAACCTGATGATGGTAACAAGGCAAAAAATGTGCTAGAGAGAGACAGCATCAAACTCTACAATTATGTATGTTTTATTGATTTAGAACTGAAGAGATGGAATTATATATGAAAACTAGATTAACCAAAGATAGTCAAGAGGTACGTACGATTTTACGAGTGCTAGATTTGACTCGCACAGACTTTTACCAACGCCTATAATACTACTATTAACTAAAGAACATAAACGCATAGATGACATGCCCTATGGCTTTTTTCTTATTCCTTGCCTCATCGTTTTACTCTCTTATAATCTTCTCTTCTTCTTATGTCTTCATCTTCACTGATGTATCTTTCATTTCTTCTCCCTACTCACACCATCATCATACCACTTCCCCGATGTTTTCAGGCTGCACTAACTTTTGACAGCAGGGGCAGAGACTCTTGACATGAGAAATGCTTGACTTGAGTTGCTTCGCATCGTTTAGACTAAGATCCTCTACATAGTCAACATAGGCAAAAACTTCACCACGATTCTCAACCTCTTCAAGCTTAGCTCCAAAGCCTTGGATTTCAACAGTTTGCAGAGTTTTCTTTTCGGGATTGAAGTAGAACACATAGTACGGTTTACATGTATACTTCATACACAAGACAATATCCCCAGTAGCAGTCACTCCAGCAACTGAAAATTCGCAGGAAGCAAGGACTTCATTCTCAGGCAGAGTGTAGACATACTTCACCCATTCCAGTTTCTCAACATCCTCTAGAACCCACAGACACAACTCAACGGTACGTCTTCCACCAGCGTCAACACACTTGCAATCAGTCACACCTAATTTACCCATATAGTTGACCAAACTCAATCTAGTAGGATCCTTTAGACGATCATTAAAGCGGGCAGCGTCAATAAACTTGAACTCCTCAGAACTAACATCAAAGCGAACTATCAAAAACGTCAATCCAAAAACTGTTTCAACTAAGACAGTTTTAGCTAAGTAATACAAAACCCCATTAATGCATATCCCTTGATTCGAAGAACAACGCTCATACAGAGGACAAGGGATATTCTTTTCCCTCCACTTGAGTTCTCCAGATCCTAATGTTAGAATGAAATGAGTATCAAAAGCCTTGAATCGCTTATCAACGGGATCAAACACTAAAAAGCCTCGAGACCTTCTGTCCTTCATGATCACAGGTAAGCCCGTATACATTCCGGTGATAGGGTTACAAATCACAATCGTCTCAGTATCAACGATATGCACAGCAGGAAAATAGAGCAAACCTGAGGCATAGCTACAAATGTAGTGGCTAACATCTCCTGAGAACTTGCTATGAAACTCTAAATGAGCTGATTTCTCATACCGATTCTGTGACTGAGGCGATGAGAAAAATTGCCACTCATTACATTTGTATCGTTCAACAGCAAACAAGAGACGTGGACGATTCGAGGATCTGCTCAGGAACAGCTTGGTGAAATCAGTACTGCGAAGTATAGACGCCCACTGCTTGGACAGTGTACGAAACCTAGCCACTGACTTCGAAGGCAATCTCGCGAAGATCTCGCGAATGAGATCAGTTGGGAGTGATACATTCATTTTTCCTCTATCCATCGGATTCGCCTGAGTTCGTGATTGTTCCGCCGGAGAAAGAAAGGGTTTGGGGCTACGACGACGACAGGTTGGAATTTGTGACTGTTTATTTTGTTCTTTCTAAATTCGTCCGGTAAACGAAAGAAATAGACAGTGAATTTGATGGGCCTTTGGGCTTTAGCGTAATTGTGAATGAGCTCATTTATTCATTGTCGTAATTTATGGTTTGTTCTCTCATGTGCCAATGAAGTCCGTATGTGTGCTAGCAAGCAAACGATGGTATTGGCCTAACTTTTCGTAGAGATTCTATAAAATTATGTGAAATGCAAAGACCAAATAAGTTTGGGTATAGAATCTCCAGCTACTTTTTAAAATACAAAATAATGATACCAGAGTACAGAAATTTAATAGACAGTAGAAATTGCACTTTAATTTCGGGTAGAAGATATCATTAAACTATAGGAAAAATTGATTAACCAAAAAAAGGTCAACAATGCTACAATACGATTCACTTCAAAATATTTGTAATACACTACCAAAGCTAGATTTGATTCATACTCACAGATCTTCCAACGTCTATAACTAAAGAACATAAACACATATATGACATGCCCTACTGCTTTTTACCTCATCCCTTGTCTCTTTTCTTCCCTACTGTCTCTTTCATTTCTTCTCTCCCTTTGGTTTAAGCCTTTTGGTAATGATAATCAGGCTGCGATACTTTGTTACAGCATGAGCAGAGATGCTTGACTTGAGAGATGCTTGACTTGAGTTGCTTCCCTTTGTTAACCCGAAGATCCTCTACATGGTTAACAAAAGCATAAACTCTACCACAATTCTCAACCGCTTCAAGGTTAGCTCCAAAATCTTGGATTTCAACGCTCTGGAGAGTGTTCCTCTCGGGATTGAAGTAGAACACATAAAACGGTTTACATGTATATTTCATACACAAAACAATATCACCTCTAGTAGTCACTCCAGCAACTGAAAAGTCGCAGGAATCAAGGACTTCATTCTCCGGCAGAGTGTACACATATTTAACCCATTCATGCTTCTCGGCATCCTCTAGAACCCACATACGCAACTCAACGGTGCGCCTTTCGCCAGCTTGACCATACTTCCAATTAATCCCACTTAATTTACCCTCATAGTTTACCAAAATCAACCCACTAGTATCATCAAGTTGATCATTAAAGCATCCTGCGTCAAAATACTTAAATTCCTCAGACCTTACATCAAAGCAAATGATCACACAAGACGGTACACCAAGAGTCTGAGCTAAGTAATACAAAACTCCATTGATACATATTCCTTCACTCAAAGAACGATCATATGCAGGACAACTAATGATATTACTCCTCCAGCTCAGTTCCTCAGTTCCTAATGTCAGAATCTCATGATGTTCCCTTTGATCAGAAAATGGATAAGCCTCAGACAATACCTTGAATTGCTTACCAATGGGATCAAACCCTAGAAAGCCTCGAGCATTTTTGTACCTCATCAGATCAGGTAAGCTCTCATACATTCCTGTGGTAGGGTTACAAATCACAGGCGATGCATCTTTTGAGAGCCACAAATCAGGGAAACAGAGCAAACCTGAGACATAGCTACAAATGAATCGGCTTACGTCTCCTGAGAATTTTGTATGATAATCCAAATGAGAAGACTTCTCATATCGATTCTGTGGCTGCGGCGACGAGAAGAAGAGCCACTCACCATTTCGTTCGGCAGCAAACAGCAGACGTGGACGATTCGAGGATCTGGTCAGGAAGAGCTCGGTGAAAACTGGACTGCGAAGCATAGACGCCCAGTGCTTCGACAAGGTACGAAATCCAATGACTGACTTCGCCGGCAATCTCGAGAAGATCTCGAGAATGAGATCATTTGGGATTGGTTCCATGAAGAAGCGTTTATTGCCGCCGGAGTGTGTGATTGTTTCGTCGGAGAAGGAGAAGGTTTAATACGACGCAACAAGATTGGGATTGTATGGGCCTTTGGGCTTTAGCATAGTTGTGAATGAGCTAAGCCCATTTATTCATTGCGATAATTGGGACTTTTGGTTTGTTCTCTCACGTGCCAATCGGTATGTTAGATATGTGGTAGCGAATGAAGGATTAGTTTTCACAGGGATTCTAAATATCATGTAAAATGTAAAGACCAAATATGTTTTGGTAACTGGTTATGGAATCTCTAGCTACTATTAGCAACAAAAAAAAAAGACAGTAGAGGTAGAGCTTGCTTTTTGATTTAGGATGAAGAACAATTGTTTAATGGCTAAAGCAAAAGCTTAGTATCTGGTGACAAATGTGTCAATACAGAGATAAATTTATTAGGCTTAGCACTCTTTTTTTTGGATTAAACAATCAATAAAAACGAAATAGAAATATAATCAGTTTGTGTTTGTGCTTTAGTGAAACAGAAGAAAATGGGTTCAATTATTACTTTTTCTTTATTTTTTGGGATTTGTGTAGAATTATGTACAAGTCATATAC
>JGI26506J51651_1000083_pt1 | contig 12137 bp, 18 predicted proteins | sample AraCvinosormetaG_FD_51651 | JGI IMG/M metagenome (IMG submission 51651) | reverse complement strand
ACTGAAGCTCTCTCTTGTCAAAACGATGACTTGTGTCTTTTCCGCTTGGAAATCCATACATCAGCTCGAGATGCTCTATTGGAAGCCGATACTCTACATCATACACACAAAACTCCAGGTATCCCAAACTTTCGTCTGGCCTGATTTCATCGTCCTCTGACTCTCCATATAAGAGCAATTCCACGGATGAAAGAAACTGAATGGTCTCTTCCTCATACCCCTCCATTGGCCGAAACATGTGAATATTCAGGTTGCATTGCTTAAACATGTAGTCTACATCATCATAGATGCCGAGTCTCTCCATGGTCTCGGGATGAGGGTACCGAGTTCCTAATAACTCATTGCGCTTTAGTAGCTTGTAGTATTCATTTCGAGTTGAACACTTCTTTGATTCCAAATCATCATCGCCTCCTTTCTCCGTTTGATCATCTTCCTTTGGTGAAGCCATATCTTCCTCGGAGTCTTCATCTACCAGCTCCAACCTCCTCCCCATGGGCTTCTTCCCTTGAGTGATATCTTCCTTATTCCTCGAGAATTCTCTTGCAGAAAGCTTACTCGACTTTCGGGATCGAGTATTTTCAGCTGGAGAGCTGAAGGTCACTTCTTCTTGCATCACTTCCTCCTCTTGGCTTGATTCACTATGATCGATCGCAAAACTTGCTTGATCTCTCCTACTCGACCCCAAGGGTGATGGTTCTGAAGGTCCTCGAGCTGCTGCATGCGAAGAAGGTGTTGGGTACCTCTTTGATGGGGAGAGAGCTTTGTTCCGAATCTTTGACAAAAGTCAGCGCTTGTTCATCGTCAAGAACAAAGGTGGGAGATATTCAAAACCAAAATTCAGTAGATCAAGAGATTGAATGATGGGAGAAGCAAATGAATTTATGAAAAGTTTTTGATAAAAAAGGAAGTGAAGGAGATAAAGAGAGGATTGTAAGGATTCAAGATGAGGATGCTTTGGTATGGGAGCTGGAGAGATGAGGTTGTTGAGTTCGGGAATTGCAATGGGGGGACCAAAATGATTATGGAGGGGACAAGAAGACAAAGGGACAACAGCGTTTCAATGGAGGCGGGTCACGAGGCGTCGGTGTCTACGAAGAGGGTCTCTTTGGTTTCTTCACTCGATCGGATGGTGAGAAATGCTCCATCTTCAATTACTCGATCAAACGGACCAAAATGAATCGCAAGAAATCACTCGATCAAACAGTGGTGATGCTTCTCTCATTTAGTCAATTCAAATCAACGGCCAAAAATACTCTTCCTCATTCTACTCGATCAACGGTTGAGAGAAAATTGGTAAGATGATCCTAGATGCCTAAGTATGCAAAACAAGCTAAAATGGTGCAAAATGATATGATACAATGAGCAAATGATAAACATACACCTAAAATGAGTAAATACAGTGTTATCAAACAACAAGGTCAAAACAACCTTTTGCTCCCTACAACCAAGGTTTTGTTCCAAAACAGCAATTTCAGGGGAACTACCAGCCGCAACCACTACATGGGTTTGCACCTCAGCTAAACCAAGGTCCTGCTACTCCTGATGCTGAAATGAAACAGATGGTACATCAACTTCTACAGGGACAAGCATCTAGCTCCATGGAAATTGTTAAGAAGTTATCTCAATTGCACCATAAGCTGGACTGCAGCTACAGTGACCTGAATGCCAAAGTGGAAGCATTGAATACCAAAGTCAGATACTTAAAAGGACAGTCATCATCTACCTCTGCACCTAAAGTTACAGGACTTCCTGGGAAGTCAATACAGAATCCAAAGGAGTATGCAACTGCTCACGCCATCACTATCTGCCATGATTGAGAGCTGCCAACTCGACATGTTCCTGTCTTAATCTCTAGGGACAGTGATGTTCAGGAGGGGGAGCCTTTTACTCAGATTGAGGTCTCTTTTGTTGAATTCAACCATTCTGCTGGTTCTCGCCATCTCATTCAATCCACCTCGGATGAGAATGCAGCCATAATTGAGAGAATGGTAAAACGTATCAAACCTACTCCATTACCCTCACGTGCTCTTCCATGGAAATTCAGGAAAGCCTAGATGGAGAGATACAAATCTGTTGCAGAGAAACAGCTTGACGAGATTGAAGCAGTGATGCCACTAATGGAAGTTCTCAACATAATTCCTGATACTGGAAAGGATCAAGATGTATCACGATTCAGATGATGAATGTGATGCTACTCCATCTCGAGCTGCTGATAAGAGGATTGTTCAAGAAAAGTTAGAAGATCTAGGATCTTTTACTCTACCATGTTCCATTGGAAATTAGCTTTCAGCAATTGCCTGTGCGATCTCGGAGCCTCTGTCAGTTTATTGCCACTCTATGTGGTAAGAAGGTTAGAATTTTTTCAATATAGGCCTTGTGACCTAACTCTAATCCTTGTGGATAAGTCTTCAAGAAAACCCTTCGGCATGCTCAAAGATTTACCTGTCATGATTAATAGAGAGGAAGTGCTTACAGACTTTGTGGTGCTGGATATGGAAGAAGAGCATAAGGATCCCCTAATCCTGGGAAGACCTTTCTTAGCCTTAGTGGGAGCAGTGATAGATGTCAAGGAAGGGAAAATAAGTCTCAACCTTGGAAAGCACATCAAGTTGCAGTTTGACATCAACAAAACTCCACAAGAGTCAACAGAAGATAAAAAAAAACTCTAGAGACGATAGAGTGATCCAGAAGAAGGATATGAGAGTGAAAGAGTAAAGCATCTTAAAAAGAGGTCTGATAAGCAAGATGAAACTATAAAGAAGCTAGCCCACACTGTTGAGAAGCTTAAGAGTAATCTGAATCAAATGCAGAAGGAAGCACTACCTAAAGGCGGAATTGACATTATCCCGAGAAAAAGTTCACTTCAAGATGGTCTGAAGAGATAGATTACCCTCCAGAAGAGAAAGAAGTCTATTTTGAAGAAAGGGGAATTGAGTATTCTGCTGCACACCTCTCCAGGGAGGACGTTGAGTATGATGATGATACCAGAGAGGACTATGCAGACCCTATTTATCATTCATTTTCTTCTTGATAAGTGTGAGGAGTCAAGCTAGAGACTTTAAACAAGCTCACTTGGGAGAAAGTCCCATGACTATCTCTGTGAATAAGTTTTTCTTTTCTTGTTATTTTTGATTTTTTTTAGATGTGTTTGTGGTTCTCAGGAATAGAGGAATAACGTGAAGGTAAAGTGAAAATTCAAAACTTTTACTCTATAGATGGCCTAGAGATCGAGTACACAGTACAGTGGAGTGCAAAAATTTTAAAACTTTTTGTTGCATCTGGAGACCTTGCACTCGAGTGTATTGGTCGAGGATGAGTGATGTTTAAAACCCAAAAAAATTTAAATCATCATTTTACTCGCCCAACAAAAGATACAGAAGATACAGAGACTTACAGGGAGTTCAACATGTTTATAGAGGATTTCCTGAGGTTTTCCCACTAAACAGGGAACAAAGTCCAAAGACAAGTCAACAAAGTGTGGACCACGCGTTTTGTTCCTGAAGATAAGATGGAGAGAGAATCACAGAATCAATCTCCACCACACCTTTTGAACTCGACCACACATTCTCCAAAAGTAAAACCTACTCGACCCATCTCTCTTCATCTCACCACCGACAATCCAATTTCTCTAGTCAACCATGAATCGCCATCTTTCACCAAAGAGTTACTCGACTCAACTTCACTTGAGTTCGTCGCTATACTCCACCATTTCACTTTTCCGTTCGCCGTCACTTTGTTCTCACCACACTCGACCTTCTCTGCGCCGCCACAGTCGAGTTCCCCACCTCCTTCACCGTCGAAGTCTCAGGAACTAGTCGATTACAACCACAGGACTCGACCGTCAACTTGTGGTTTTGTCCCAACCAATTCCGGCTCATCGAAGAAGTACTCGACCTCTGGTTCTAGCAATCAACATAGCCACTCAACTTCAAAACTTAACTCGACCACCGGTCTCTACTCTACTCGATCCAATTCTTGATAGAGTAACTCGAGAGCACTTTAGTTTACTTGATTACTATACTGTACTTGACCAAATTGTTCCATTTCATTGCTTATTGATTACGATTTTGGTTTCATTGTTATCTTTGAGACTGACCTGTTAACATTTGAGTTTTGAGTTCTAAATCTTCTGTAGGAGAATCATGAGTATAACATGGATGAGATAAAGTCGTCGTCTTCAAGGCCAGAGAGAGAACAGAGAGAATATGATAGTTTTAGAAGAAAAGTTGAGACAACCCGAGGGGAGAGAAAAATGACAGAGAGGTATGAGCTTATAGATGAGGATCTGGAATACGAGTACATGCGTGAGCATACTCGCAGAGCCACCATACTTCTGCACAAACCTGATGTATTGCCTGCTGAGGAATATATTAGGCTCATCAACTTGAATGAGTTCTGTAGCACAAGGTATCCATGCTCGATCACACTCGCATAACTTGAATTGCTGGATGATGTTCAGCACATGTACCAGAGTTGTCATCTAGACACTCTGATGGCTTATCCGTATGTAGCATATGAAGAAGAAACGATTCAGTTCCTCTCCACACTGCAAGTGGAGGTTTACCAAGGTATGACCTCTAATGATTTGGAATGCGAAGGATTGGGATTCTTGAGATTCTCTGTGTATGGTCATGAGTATAGGTTATCAATCAAGCGCTTGGAAGGATCGTTTGGTTTCCCCAGTGGAACGGGTACTAAGCCCAAGTATGACAGAGAAGAGTTGAAAGACTTATGGATCACCATTGGCAGCTCTGTACCGCTGAATTCTTCCAGGTCAATGAGCAATCAGATACGCAGCCCTGTCATCAGGTACTTCTAGCATTCTATAGCCAATGTCCTGTACTCCCAAGAGATCACAGCGACTGTTACCAATTCTGATATGGAGATGATCGCTATGGCTCTCAAAGGCACTCTCCGCCAAACTAAGAACAAAATGTCTCTCCAAGGTGAAATCAATGACACACCTCTCTCTGTACTTCTTCTAATCCACCTGTGTGGATACAAGAGCTGGACTATCAGCAATAACCATAAGAGAGCACAAGGCGCTATTTGCATAGGCGGTGTTGTAACACCGATTCGGATCGCTTGTGGAGTCCCAATCACATCTGACGAACTCGAGCCACGGGCACTGAAGATCGAGCATCTATGTCACTGCGAGTTCTTGGAGTTCACAATGGTTGGCGACATGCACCGTTTCATGTTTGAGGACTCTACGGATAAGAGAGCCATCATCCTTCTCCCCATCCTTGAGGTTACACGCATAATAAAGGGAGATAACATTGATTTTAGGCATGAGCTTGGAAACCTCTACTATGAGAACGATCCGCCATTGGATGAGGATGATCTTATAGAAGAAGCTGCTGAGGATGGGATGGATGAAGACAGAGAAGTGGAGTTTGACACTAGGATGTATCATTTTAGTGAACATGTACCTCCAGCGAGGGAGAGCAAGAGCTTGAGTGAAGCTCACAGGAACAACAACAAGCTGCAGAAGTGGTGCAAGAAACAAGACAAGTTACTCGCCAAGTGCTTCAAGACCATCAAGTTTCTGACAGATAAGCTGAGTTGTTCCCTCAAACTTCAATTCCTTAAGGTATTGATAGTACTCGCTTGGGGTAGGCTCTCTCTTTCTCCTTGGCCGATTTTGTCTTCCAACTGGGGCTAGTGTATCATCCCCAATGATCTCAATCTCTTCCTCAGGAATCGCTTCTTCAAAGACTGCCTCTTCATGTTGTTCTTTCTCAACCTCAACAACCCTCTTTCCCCGAGCTACCTCTTCTCTTTGCATGGTTGAACGGCTTGAACTTCCCCCTTGAATCAAGCTTGATCTTTGAGCACGGCGAGCTTGGCGAATTTGGCGTTCACTCATGTCAAAAGCCTCAACTTCTTCATTATCAATAGAGGATCTTCTAGCCCGAGATGAACTCTTTCTTCTTGAATCCATGCAAATTGGTGGGGAATTTCAACAAAGCAGTAAAAACAACTCTCCAAGAGGTATCAAAGTGGAAAGGATTCGGTTTTTAGTGATGGAAATTGAGCTTACAAACCGATTGAAAATTTGAGGATGGACTTGGAAGTGATCGAGTAACTTTGGTGAAGTATGGTGAAGTGAGAACGAATTCGTGAAGAGTGATAGGGAGAGTTTGGAATGAAACTTTTGAAGCTTTGTGAGAGAGTTTGCGAAAATGAGATGATGAAAGAGATAGAGTTTCAAAAGTGGTTTGTCGATTTCAATGGGTGGAGGAGGATGGTCTTGGGATTCTCTTTGGAAGGATAGTAAAAGCTAGTTGGAAATGGTGAGGGGCATGGGTAAGTGGTTTGTCTGTTGAATAATTGAAGTGAGGGGGAACATGTGGGCCACTCGACCTCACTCCTTGGTCGCCGAATCATTCAAGCTTGAGTAAAGGATCGAGCATCCTTTTGAAGTGCGCAAGACTTGATCAAAGGGTGAAGAATGCTTCTCCCTTGATCACTCAATCAAACGGTGAAGGTGATTTCCCACAATTAGTCGCTCAACGGTTGAGATCTTTCTTGAGTTGGTTTGAATTTACTTGACCGTTGACTCTCTCATGGTCAATAAAATAAACCTAAAACACTTAAACAAAAACATCAAAAATAACAAGGGAAATAGAAAGTTATATACATGGATTGACATGGGACTTCCTCCCAAGTTAGCTTGTTTTAAGTCACTAAGCTTGACTCATACAGAGCTTAGTCAGGAAAAAGGTTGAAGAGAGGAACAGAGAAGTCCTCATCTTCAGTGGTTGAATTTTCAGTGCCTGAATCATACTCTGCATCCTCTCTTGACATATGGTAGGATGAGTATTCATTTGATTTTTCTTCAACATAAACTTCTTTCTGATCAGCAGAGTAGTCTTCTTCTTCTGAACCAGGCTTCTTTGACCAATCCTCATTTTCAAAACTGGGGTAGCCTTTAACCATTTCTTGAAGTTCCAGAATTGTGCTATTTAACTCTTCCATCTTATGAGTTAATTTTCCAATTGTATCCTCCTGAGCTTTATATCCAACTCAAAGCTCTAGGAGTTTTTCAGCAAAAGAATCAGGAATAAAGTGTTCTTCTTCAGCAGAGGGGTTAGTGGGCTGTTTAGGCACTCCTGGAGAATAAGTTGGAATAGGGATTTCCTCGTCACTCACAAACTTGCTCTATAGGCTTCTTTCCTCTAAGTGAACTCCTTTCTGATCTTCTGGTGCAAACCATTCTGTTGTGAAATCTTCGTCCTCTTTGATAGCTAGTGCAGTTTCCATCTTCTCTAGATCAATACCCATTGAAAACTTATTAACTCTTTTTTCAAACGTCCATAGTTGATCTTTCAGCTTCATCACCCTTGAAGATAATCCCTCTATGACTCTGCTTTGCCATTTATTTATTTTTCTCATCTCATACCAGTCATCTTCTGTAGGATCTTCATTCTGAGCTAGCCCTTCTATTGCTTTCTTTTTGTGGTCAAAAGTTCTCTTCAGCTTGCTAAGTTGAGAAGTATAGTTAACTCTTGGTGGGGTTCCAGCTTCTGTTTCTTTATCAACATCCATGTCTTGAATCCCAAAATTTTGACCTCCTGTTGTTGACTTCCTTGAAGCTTTGATAGTGTCAAATTTCATCTTGATGCCTTTTTCAAGGTTCAGATTAATCTTTTCCATTCCTGACATCTATGACTGCTCCAGCTGAAGCTAAGAATGGCCTGCCTAGGATGAGGGGATCCTTCCCTTCTTCATCTATGTCCAATACCACAAAATCTGTAGGTATCTCAACAATTCCAATCTTAACAGGCAAATTTTCTATTAGATCATGGGGATGTGCAACAGAACCATCAGCTAAGAGTAAAACTAAGTTGCAGAACTTGTATTCCATGATTCCTAGCCTTTTAGCTGTAGAGAGAGGCATAAGGCTAACAGATGCTCCCAAATCACAAAAGGCACCTATCGAATGTCCATGGTCCTAGAGAGCATGGAAGAGTGAATGAACCGGGATCATCAAGCTTTTCTTAAGTGACTTTCTTCTTGTAAGTTTCTTGAGTGATGACTCTACTAATCAACTCTTGATATTGATCCTTCCTGAGTTTTTCTCTTTTGAAATCTTTTTTAGAGTGGTGAGTATTCAGCAAAGGTGTGTGCTCTATAATCCTGATGAATTGCAGGGTGGTCGTGCAGCAATTTGAGTTGAATCCCCCCCCCCTTCTTGAATCATACTGTCCTCAGTATTGGGAGTCTGATGACTTGGTGGAGACTCATCTTCTTGGTGGATGGTGATAGTATTTGCAGTAGCATAGTCCTTAGGATTTTGAACTGCTTTTCCTGGAAGTTGCTGAGGATGCTTCGGAGTAGAGGCTGATGCAAATTGACTCTCCACATACTTGATTTTCGAATTCAGAGCTTCAAACTTGACAGTTAGATCGTTGTAACAACAATCAATCTTATTGTGTAATTCAGCTATCTTCTTGTCAAAAGCCATAGCTCCAGTAGCTTGTCCTTGAATGATTTGTTGAATGGGTTGCTTAATTTCAGGATCTTGAGCTGTTGGGGATTGTTGTGGTTGTTGAGTGAACCCTGGTGGTGGATTCTGCTGGTTCTAGCATCCATTAAATATTTGTTTAGGGATATAACCTTGGTTGTACTGAACAAATGGCTTAGACTGATTCTGTTGTGGTGGATACACTTGATCTTGGGGGTTACTTACATTATTACTTTTGTAGGAGAAGTTTGGGTTGGGCTTGTAGTTATTGTAGCCCTTGTTGAACCCTCCTTGGTTCTGAATGTAGCACAAATCTTCAGTTTGATCATTCCCCCCTTCTTGCATTTGGAAGTGCTCTTCATCAGTGATGTAGTGTATCTGCTTCTTCTTAGTCAGCAACATCAATGGTTGGTTTCTAGTAACAATCCTAGGTCAGGATTCAAACAACGAAAATGAGAATTTTTGCCCTACTCGATCATTGGGTCGAGTAGAATAACCAGGTGACAAATTAAGAACTAAAATGCAATCAACAGGTGATACAAATAACAGGTAAATAAAAGTGCAATCAGGGGTGAATACAAATAAATCTAAGAAGAATAGAAATCCTAAGGATGGATTCATTGATAAGGGCAACTCTACGGTTCATCAGGTGGCTAACAGGTGAAAGGCAGATACCCTAGACGATAGATTCAAAGAACGGGTCAATCCACTCTCGTGACTGAGACCCCCATAACTCTACCACTTCGTAATCTCAACTCTCGTTCACGAAACATAGGAAAGCAGGGTTTAAGCAATAATCTACCAAAGTCAATATGCAGTCTATCCAATCTCTTGGGCTAGAGTCTACAAATCTCTCGAATTCGTAGATCAGGCATCCATTTGAACATCTTTTGGATGCTGGATACCTATGGTCGAATTTCCACATTAGCCAGCGAAAACCGCATAGGAGCCAACGAATCTAGAAGGGATCTAACCTAATCTTAACCACCTGACTAACCGAGAGATTACCCTAATCTAATTCATCCTCAAGAACCCTAATCACTACTCAAGCAACATAAGTAAGAACACAAACCCAGAAATTACTGAAATCATGTCAAAATATAGATCTAAACAAGCTAAACAACTTTGTTCAAAGAACTAAATGCAAAAACGAAATAGATTAAGAGTAATTAAGGTTTTTAAGATTCAAGAACACAAAGAAAAACTAAGAGATAAAAGCTTGGTCCTTTGGACAAATCCCAAAGTGACCTATATATACGAAAATCTCAAAAACCCTAGATTCACTAGAAGACAAGAGACTTGAGGCGGTTTAGATGAATGCTAGATCTTGGGGATTGAGTAAAGAGGGTGCTGCAAAGCCTGCGCCTTTGCCTCCATGCTCTGAGTGATCAATTGGTCGAGTAGTTGCTTCTTCCTCTCTTATTCTTATGCTCAAATGTCTGGTTGAGTGGGGAATGAGGAGGATAAGAAGACGCTTTGAACAATTAACAAGTCTTGTAGAATAGGTTTTCCTTGATCGAGTAACTTGTCGAGTAGAGGATCAAGTAGGAGGGGCGAGTAGACCGATCTACTGCTTCCTCTGTGGCTGCCTGGATCGAGTGAACTGGTCGAGTGAATTGCTGCCTCCTCTGTAGCTGCCTGGATCGAGTGAACTAGTCTAGTAGATTGCTCTTCTGTTTCCCTCCTGGTTGGATAGAGTAGAGGGTCGAGTAGAATCCTTTTAAGCTCCTTCTGCACGTGAAAACACACCAAAACATGCAATATGTATGCAAGATGCCCCACCTATAGTTGCTCAACCAAGAAAAATTGTTATGGATCCAGCTGCTATGGATCAACAGCTTCTATGGATCCAGCTCCTTCTGCACCTGATCCAGCTGCTATTGATCAACAGAACAGACCATTTGATGTTCAAGACCCACCTATAGTTGCTCAACCAAGAAACATTGGTGTTGGTAATGCCCCAAAGAATCATCACCAAATACAAGGGATAGTGCCTCCACCAGTTCAGAACAACAACTTTGAGATCAAGAATGGTCTCATCTCCATGATCCAAAGAAACAAATTTAATGGTTTGCCTATGGAAGATCCCCTGGACCATCTTGACAGCTTTGATAGGCTCTGTGGCCTTACCAAGATCAATGGTGTGACTGAAGACATGTTTAAACTCAGACTATTTTCCTTCTCTTTGGGAGACAAGGTACACCAGTGGGAGAAGACTCTACCCCAGACTCCATCACCTCATGGGACGATTATAAGAAAGTTTTTCTTGCTAAGTTCTTCTCTAATGCTCGCACAGCTAGATTGAGGAACGAGATCTAAGGCTTCACACAGAAAAACAATGAAACTTTCTATGAAGCTTGGGAGAGGTTTAAAAGCTACACTACTCAGTGTCCTCATCACCGTTTCAAGAAGGCTTCATTATTGAGCACACTCTACAGAGGAGCTTTACCAAAGATCAGAATGCTACTCGACACTACCTTAAATGGAAACTTCCTGAACAAGGAAGTAGCAGAAGGATGGGAGTTGGTCGAAAATCTAGCACAATCTGATGGGTCCTACAATGAAGACTATGATCGCTCAGTGAGAGGAACTGGAGGAACTGAGGATAAATAGAGCAAAGATATCAAGGCTCTGAATAAAAAGCTAAACAAGTTGTTGCTGGCTCAGTAGAAGCAGATACACTACATCACTGATGAAGAGCATTTCCAAATGCAAGAAGGGGGGATAATCAAACTGAAAAGCTCTGCTCCATTCAGAACCAAGGAGTGTTCAACAAGGGCTATAACAACTATAAGCCCAACCCAAACCTCTCCTAGAGAAGCACTAATGGAGCTAACCCCCAAGATCAAGTGTATCCACCACAACAGAATCAGTCTAAGCCATTTGTTCAGTATAACCAAGGTTATGTCCCTAAGCAGCAGTTCAATGGAGGATACCAACAGCAAAATCCACCACCAGGATTCACTCAACAACCACAACAAGCCCCAACAGCTCAAGATCCTGAAATTAAGCAACTTATTCAATAGATCATTTAAGGACAAGCTACTGGAGCTATGGCTTTTGACAAGAAGATAGCTGAATTACACAACAATATTGATTGTTCTTACAACGATCTAAATATCAAGTTTGAAGCTCTAAATTACAAAGTCAAGTATGTGGAGAGTCAATTTGCATCAACCTCTGCGCCGAAGCATCCGTTGCAATTTCCAGGGAAATCAGTTCAGAATCGTAAGGACTATGCTACTGCTAATGCTATCACCAACCGCCAAGAAGATGAGTCTCCACCAAGTCATTAGACTCACAATACTGAGGACATTATGATTCAAGAAGGGGGGGATTCAACTCAAATTGCTGCACCTGCCACCCAACAATTCATCTGGACTATAGAGCACACACCTTTGCTGAATACTCACCACTTTGAAAAAAATTCAAAAGAGAAAAACTCAAGAAGGATCAGAGTTAAGAAATGATTAGTAGAGTCATGACTCAATAAACTTACAAGAAGAAAGTCATCTAAGAAAATCTTGATGATCTCGGTTCATTCACTTTGTCATGCTCTCTAGGAGCATTGACATTCAATAGGTGCCTTTGTGATTTGGGAGCATCTGTTAGCCTTATGCCTCTCTCTACAGCTAAAAGGCTAGGGATCATGGAATACAAGTTCTGC
>JGI26506J51651_1000079_pt1 | contig 12184 bp, 8 predicted proteins | sample AraCvinosormetaG_FD_51651 | JGI IMG/M metagenome (IMG submission 51651) | reverse complement strand
CACGTTTGAAGTACTACTGTCTCTGTTACTTATTTTTCATGAGCTACAAAATTTCTCTTAGGCAAAAGGGGAACTAGTTAGTCCAACACAGCTAAGAGCAGTTTGTGGAAAAGGTCTTCTGCTCTTGACCGTTACAATCCCAGAGATGGAGGTACGACACCTTTTATTTTAATATAATAGAACCATCCCATTACTTATAGCTTTCAGATTTTAATGCTAAAGAGTATATGAAATTGCAGTACATTCTTTGGCCTTTCCTACTGAAAATGATTATCCCTAAGGTCTACACTGGCGCTGTTGCATCAGTAAGATCTTTCTTTTGTTGCCTAGAATTTTTTTTTTCAGAGATTGGACCAGAGTTAACATTATTATTGGTATAATTAGGTATGTAGATGCATAACTGAACTTTGTCGTCGTAGATCTTCAACCACCCCCATGTTGATCGAGTGTAAAGCTCGTGCTGATATTCCGAACCCTGAGGTAAATTTCTTCTTACACTCTTTCAAATGATATATCGTGTATGGCAAGATTTCAAAATTGAAAATATGTATGCACATATATTACAATTGCAGGAGTTGTTTACCCGTTTGGTGGTTCTTTTGCACAACCCTCTGGCAAAAGAGCAGTTAGCATCCCAAATTTTGACGGTGAGTTTGCGTCAGTAACTTCAGAAATCCTGTAATAGACTAACATTTTATGTCCCATAATTCTATACAATGCTTTCTTTGTTCATGTTTTCCATCAAGTGTAAATGCTTGATCATCTTTCAAGTTCTAGCTTTTGTCAACCTCTCTGTTGTTACTTCATTCAGGTCCTTGGCTATCTATCCCCTCTTTTTCCAAAGAACATCAGCATGTTTTGGCAAGATGAGGTACACTGTTGTTTGTTCTAGATAATCTTATGACCACTATTAAGCGCTACTTGAAGATTGCCTTTTTTAGCTACTAATACACGTGACCCTAATTAGTTTTCACATTTGGTAAGCTCTAGATTCCAAAAATGAAGGCGTATGTCTATGACACAGAAGATCTGAAGCTGGATCCAACTTACCAGGAAACTTGGGATGACATGATAATCAATGTGAGCTTATTCAACTTCTGTGAAAGAAAAAGAAAACATCTTTCTGAGCTGAAGTTTCTTTACCATATTATCAAAGTTTGATCTATATATTACTTCTAATCATTGTTCTTTTGTACAGTTTCTAGCAGAATCATTGGATGTCACCCAGGATGCTGACTGGGTTATATCTCTTGGAAATTCTTTTGCAAAACAATATATTCTTTACGCTCCGGATGATGACCATGCAGCACTTCTACACCAGTAAAATTCTTGGTTTTTCATTTTTTTTCTGGTCTCTGATGAAGTTGACATACCTCTACGTTTTGTTGGTGACTATTTTGCGTTAGTTGTTGAGAAAATATAGTTGGCTTGGATTGTTGATTCCTTCTAACATCAAATCAGCAAGTGGGTCGCATATTGTCAGAATTTTAAAATGTATTCCTTGATTGACATAACTTTCTGGATTTTTGTATCTGGTGATTTTCTGATTCTTTTATCATATTATCAAAGTTTATAAAAAGAGAGACATTCCGATACCTGCATTGATAGTATACATAAAATTGTTTTGTGTACTTCACTATGTGGCTGAACAAGCTTGTTTTACTTGTGGTTTTTATTGTTATTTTTCAGATTCTGAGAGATGGCTGATAAGTTTTAAACTCTCTGAAAACTGTATTTATTTAATTAATTGAGCGAAGAGCAGTGTCGTAAACCTCTTGTGCTTTGATTTCAGGTGTATCGGAATACTTCTCCAGAAAGTTAATGATAGAGCATATGTTCGTGACAAGATTGACTGGATGTACGAACAGGCTGACATTTCTATACCTGCAAATAGACTGGGTTTGGCGAAGGCCATGGGGCTGGTATTTTGAGTGTACTTGCCTTTTTTCTCTCTTAGATGTTGATTTTCAGCCTATGTTAATATGCTAACTTATTGCGTAGGTCGCGGCTTCTCACTTGGACACTGTACTGGAAAAGCTGAAAATCATCGTGGATAATGTTGGGCAGAGTATTTTCCAAAGGTTTATCTTGCTTGACTTATTGAAATCATCACCACATATACTTTCTAATGTTAAAAATCTAGCTATGCCTGCATATCTGTCACTCATTGTCGAACCTATTAGTTTATTTCTCTCTTTTAGATCATAATTTATATTTCAGTAGTGGAAGGCTGTATCTAAAAGGTTCTTAAATTCTAGCTTATCCCAACTCTTCTTATGTGTGTATTAAGTTGGACATTTAAAGCTACAGTGGCACATGCAGAAAATGTTATATCAAAAGGTTTCCTAATATTAGAAAATAGCTTCTTCTTAGTCATCTAGTTGCTTCCAGGCATTCTAGAATTGGTCACTTTTACAACAGGTTTACAAAATTTATGACATATTACTGACTTAATGTTCTTGTTTTTATTGTAGGATCTTATCTCTCTTCTCTGAGAGCTATAAAACAGAAGACAGTGATGATATACACGCTGCTTTGGCTTTGATGTATGGATATGCTGCAAAATATGCACCCTCATCAGTTATTGAAGCCAGAATAGATGCACTTGTCGTATGATTCTAAACCTTCAAATGAATCGCATTTCTAATTAGATTATAATCTTCCATCCTGCTTCTTTTTCTATAATCTGTTATAAACTTATGCGTCAGATTGACTTTTAAGTCTTGCTAAGAAAACTCATCTTATGAAATTAAATTATCATGAAGAGTCGGAAATTCGAGTAGTTTTTTTGTGACCAGACAGTGATTTATGTTTGAACTGTTGAGACCTTGTTTTTGTTATCTCCGCACCACGTTTATTTTCAAATTCCATTTTCATAATCATATTTCGTTTGCATGTATTACAGGGCACCAATATGCTTTCACGGCTTCTTCATGTGCGGCAACAAACAGCAAAACAAGCTGTTATAACTGCTATTGATTTATTAGGTTAGTATGGCGTTGAAATGTAGATGATGGAATCATTCATTCAATGACTGATCGGTTTCTTTCCTCTCTTTGATTTTTTTCTATCAAGTTACACTGCCTACATGGTATGGATATAATTTTAGGGAAAGAGGATATAGGACCCTGATCTTTTGTATCTTTGTGTGAAGGTCGTGCTGTCATAAATGCTGCAGAAACTGGTGCTACATTCCCATTGAAAAGAAGAGATCAGATGCTTGATTATATATTGACTTTGATGGGCCGAGATGAAAATGAAGGTTTTGCAGAATCTAGTCTCGAAGTTCTACACACTCAGGTAGTACACTTTATGTCAAGAATCTGTACCATGTGACATTTCTTTCGAAGAGGCAGATACCATTTCTCTTTCTAATAAATTTGTACAGGCACTCGCTCTGAATGCATGCACAACACTTGTCTCTGTGGAACCAAAGCTGACCATTGAAACTCGAAATCGTGTCATGAAGGTGATTATTTTCTCGTTTGAACCGAGTATAAAAAGAAAAGAATGAGATTAGTGCTGTTTGTTTTGTTTATACATTTTCTCTTGGATTTACTTGTTTTCGTGGACAGGCTACACTGGGATTCTTTGCTTTGCCTAATGATCCATCAGATGTCATTAGTCCCCTTATAGACAATCTTGTGACTCTCTTGTGTGCCATCCTTCTTACAAGGTATTTATTTACTTGACAAGTTTTAAATTCGCCAAGCTGTTATGTGACTGCAGATTCTCTGAATCTTAGGAAAAGTTTCTTGATCTGTTTATTATTCCCATTGGTGAAATACTTTCTGTAAAACTGAAGTCTTCAGTGGAATTTCTTAAATAAATTATCCATGTTCTAGGTTTATTCTTTCAGTTTTTACTTATTTATTTAAAGTACTTTATTAGAGACTTAATTTCTAGTTTCGTCTCTTATAAGCTTATTTGATCTGTTTCATTATCTTGCATAACTTACATGTTACTTAATGTTAGATTAGATTCAGTGATTATGGTAGTGGATTTGGAGTCTCAAATATTGAGTCCTACTACAAGTGTATGTACAAATTTGTATAAGTATTTTTATGCCGCTTATTCAATGATATATGTGCATGAACTAGTGGAGAGGATGGAAGAAGTCGAGCGGAGCAGCTTTTGCATCTGCTTAGACAGCTTGATCAATATGTTTCGTCACCCATTGATTATCAAAGAAAAAGAGGTTGTGTGGCAGTTCATGAGATGCTTCTAAAGTTTCGTAAGCTTTGTGTTGGTGGCTATTGTGCTCTTGGTTGTTCTGGGGATTGCCCACATAGAAAGTATGCTGACCGCAGTATGCAGGGGAATTTTTCAAATCTACCATGTAGGAAGATATCCTTCAACAATTTGTTTGATCTTTATAACGTATATTATCTACCAGCTAATTAATTAATTTCCTTTGTTTGACCAACAGCGGTATTTTTATTTCCTGATCGCGAGGTATTATGTTTGGGAGATAGGGTCATAACCTATCTCCCACGCTGTGCTGACACAAATTCTGAAGTACGGAAAATTTCGGCACAGGTATTTGATTAGTACTTATCCTGATCAACTGTGTCACAAGACGATGGGTCAGCATTTAAACTGAGTGAAACATTGATAGTTTCTAATGGTTTCTCCTACTATTATTTTTGTTAGATTCTTGACCAGTTCTTCAGCATTTCCCTTTCCCTTCCAAAAGCTGTACTTACAAGCGGGTTGGATTCTGAAGACTCCTATAAAGCCCTGTCTTCCCTTGAGGATGTCATTGCCATATTGAAAAGTGTAAGCACTTTGTGGTTAGGCTCAGAGTTATGTCCATTTCTTTTGTTTGCTTCATGTTCAGGGTGTCAGATTTATTTGAATTGGCTTTCAGGATGCCTCTATTGATCCATCTGAAGTTTTTAACAGAATAGTCTCTTCCATTTGTTCTCTCTTAACGGAGCATGAGGTTTGTTTTACTCCTTCTTTTGTGTAAATTTTGGTTCCTTTGGATGGTTGTGGTCCCATCATGTTGTGCTATGTCATGTAGCTTGTAGCAGCCTTGCATAGTTGCACTGCAGCTATCTGTGACAAAATCAGGCAATCTGCTGAGGGAGCCATTCAAGCGGTTACTGAGTTTGTTTCAAGAAGAGGGAGTCAGCTTAGTGACAATGATATATCAAGGTACATCAAAGCTTGTTGTCATAGACGGGCTATAGTCCTTTTTTATTGTTATCTGACAACCTTGTTCTCCTTTCTTCTTTTGGTTTTCTTCTGGCAGGACAACTCACTCCTTACTCTCGGCAGCAGTTCATATAACTGATAAGAATTTACGTGTTGAAGCTATTGGAGCTGTATCCTTCTCTTAATTCTGTTAGAAAAGTTGTAACGTGACACTTCTATAATATAAAACTCACTAGATTTTATCTTGTATGCTCTTGGTGTATTACTGCTTACCTTAATCACATGAAGATATCTGCACTAGCAGAGAACACACAATCGTCAATTGTGTTTAATGAAGTGTTGGCCACTGCTGGAAAAGACATCGTGACAAAGGACATAACTAGAATGCGTGGGGGATGGCCAATGCAAGATGCATTTTATGTAAGTACCATTTCCTCTGGAACAATATTATAATATGAGATTGATTATTCTCATACATGATATTACTTTGTATTCTTTTCTTTCATGATTATATCATCTTCTAAAGAAGTCTTAACGTAATTTTGGGAATGATTGTCTTACTCGAAGTTTGACGAGGCCCCTCATTGCCAATTATATTTTGATGCAGGCTTTCTCTCAACATACGGAGCTTTCAGTTTTGTTCATGGAACACTTAATATCCATTCTCAATCGTAGTTCTTTAGTTAAAAGTGATTCACATAAGGGAGAGAATACTAGCTCTTCTTCTGAAACACATGTAGAAGATGATATTCTTCAAGCTGCCATTTTTGCTCTCACTGCTTTTTTTCGGTAGCTTTCATAAACCATCAATTTTACTTGAGAATAGATGATGCATTTTTGATGACTAATATACTCAATTAACCAGGGGTGGCGGAAAAATTGGAAAGAAAGCTGTTGAGAAAAGCTACTCTTCTGTCGTTGGGGCACTTACTCTTCAATTGGGTAGCTGTCATGGACTTGCAAGTTCTGGTCAACAAGACCCATTACGGTAACTCATCGACTTTCAAGAGAACTGTAGGCAGATAACGATTGCTACTCTTATTTTAGTAAAGCCTTTGTAATTTGTTTCCCTCTTGGCAGAGTACTTCTAACTTCATTTCAGGCTTTCTGTGAGTGTGTTGGTGATCTGGAGATGGGCAAGGTACCTTTTAACTTTAACATTAAATTGGTTCTGTTTAGTTTCTAGTATGATGAACTGATACTCTGTCTTTGCTTAGATTTTGGCTCGTAATGGGGAGCAAATAGAAAAAGAAAAATGGGTTGGTCTAATTGGCGATATTGCTGGATGCATTTCAATTAAGAGACCGAAGGAGGTAGGTACCTAGTTAATGCAGTTGTGTTTTCAGGGTCTTTGTAGCCAAACTGTTGTGTTTCACCAATTGATCATTGGCTCAATAGTTGAGTAATCAATGGTGGCAATATGGATTTTCACATGACCATTCTTGTTGGGAAGTCATGATATATGTGCATAGTAGTTTAATACACATGAGGGATTCTTTCAGTCTGAAAAAGGAATGACCTTTTTACGACAAAGTAATATAAAAAAAACTCTAAACCGTCCACAAAGATTACAATTTTCCTTTAGACTTAAGTTTTAGTACTGGTGTTACAGGTTCGACATATTTGCATGATTCTAACAAAAGCACTAAACCGTCCACAAAGATTTCAAAGGGAAGCTGCTGCTGCTGCATTGTCAGAGTTTATACGCTACAGGTATAATGTTTTCAATGTCCTTAAAACTTTCTTTTTTTTCCATTTTGATTTTATTTCCTACAGGTGTAGTTTTATGTAGTCTTACTCGGCTTAGTGACACATTGATCTAGATGCATGTAACCATCTATCTAGTAAGCTCTGTTTGGAAAAAAAGTTAAGGTCAAAGTGACAATAATGGTTTTAGTTCTAAGTTATGTGTATATAAAAGATAAGGAAAGAAAGTCAAAGGACTGAAGCATCTTGCCTGACATGTGTTGTAAACAAAGCACTTCCTTGGTACCTTATCTTCTTAACTTTTCTCTACTAATATTTCTGAGTTGCAGTGGTGATTTTAGTTCTGTAATGGAGGAGATGGTCGAAGCACTCTGTCGCCATGTGTCCGATGATTCTCCGACTGTAAGGCGCCTTTGTCTAAGAGGATTAGTGCAAGTAAGAGTAATTTTCAGCAGTGTTTATTTACTTATCTTGATTGTCTAAGAGTACTAGTGCAAGAAAGAGTTATACGGATCACCTTTACTCCTTATCATGATCTTCTAGTAGGCTTACCATAAAGTATATGCTCCTGTTGGATTATTACAATGATGTCAGATCAACAGTTAATATCTAAAGAACCCTAAAACACTCATTATGGAGATGTGTTATCTTCCACTAAGTAAAACAACTTTATACACATATTTATAGCATGTTGATGCAATGAGAGTTACTTGAAACATATGCTAGAGGATAGCTTATCAGTTTTTGGACTAAGGTGGTTTGCGAAATTAAAATTGGTGTCTGCTGTTTCTCTTTTTTCCCAAATTTATTATTCCTGAGAATCATCACTTAGCTGTTTCGTGGTTTTACCAGATGCCATCTGCTTGTATGAGCCACTACACAACTCAAGTTATTGGTGTAATATTAGCGTTGCTTGATGATCTGGATGAGTCTGTGCAACTAACTGCAGTGTCATGCTTGTTGATGGTAATGCTCAAACCCATTAACAACTCAAGGCTTCTGAATTCTGACTGTCTGTCAGATCTGTTAGCAATATTTTTTAATCTTCATATACTTGTTTTCTTTTGATTAGGTTACAGAGTCAGCTTCTAATGATGCTGTTGAACCTATCTTGCTGAATTTATCTGTTCGGCTTCGTAACCTTCAGGTAAGGTCTAGCTTTAAGTTACCCAAAATGTTTTTATAACTGAAATTAATAAAAATAAAGCGTTTAGGCCAGAGTCAAGCTTGAACAGAAGAAAAATTGCAAAACCAGTTCTCTAAGTTCACTATACTGTCAGATACATTTTTTCTGTAGGAGTGCGTTGCCACTAATTTTACTTGAAATTCCAATTTGTAACAGGTTAGTATGGACCCGAAGATGAGAGCCAATGCATTTTCAGCACTTGGAGCTTTAAGTAAATATGCTACTGGAGGGCAACGTGAGGGATTTGTTGAGCAGGTGACACAAACCCTTTTCGTTTCCTTTTCAATAATGTCGAGGAAAGAAGTTTTTTTCAGTTTTAATCTCATTGGATGAAAATGTCTAATATCAGATTCTTTCCACCCTTCCACGCTTGGTAGTGCATCTCCATGACGATGATCCTAGCATAAGACAGGCTTGTCGGGTATTTTTTCTTTATAGCCTATTGCTCCTTTTTTTGCTTTGAGGTATCTTTCAGTTTACATATCCCTTTTTATTGAATAGGTAACCCTCAAGCGGTTTGCTCCACTCGTGGACATAATAAACTATTCTACCCTCTATGATTCACGTGCTTTTGGTTCTGAAGATAGGTATGTCTCGCCGTCCTATGAGTACCAAATCTATTTTGTGCACAATGACCACTGTTATCTCTAAAATGGTTTGTATTTTCAGAACTGACTATGAAAACTTCGTAAGGGATCTCTCAAAGCACTTGGTTCAAGAGTCGGAAAGAGTTGATACTTACATGACCTCAACCATCCAGGTTCGTCTCTCCTCGAATAAGCATCATAGTTGCCAAATTCATAAACTATATATATACAAGAAAAACTGAAGTGAGTACTACCCGTTGCAGGCTTTTGATGCACCGTGGCCAGTAATTCAGGCGAATGCAATACACTTCTCCACCACCATGTTGTCACTCTCAGAGGATCAGCACATAATCTCTCTCTACTACCCACAGGTATATTAGAGAAACTACATATAACATGCACATAAGTCTTTATTAGTTCTCAAGCCTGTCATCTTGTTCAGGTGTTTGAAACGCTGGTTAGCAAGATGACCCGGTCGCAAGATTCAGTTGTGAGAGCAGCATGCTCATCAGCCTTTGGGTTACTGCTAAGATCAAGCAAGTCAACACTGTGGAGAGGAGCTCGACTTGACGGGACCGACTCAGGTAGAAAAGCCAATGATCTCGAATCTGTTAAGAAATAACATGTGCATTACGGTCTGTGTGAATACCAACCAGTTACTGCCGAAAACTTTGGGGGGTTTGCGATATATATCCATAGGTACAGTGTGCAATGAGAAACCATCCAGGTTTTTGTGCTTGTTGTAAAGTGTATTATGTTTTCATCTTGTAAAGGATATTGTCACTTGTGTGTCATCTCTATTACCAAACTCAGGAAAGAAACATTCACACGAAATTGTTGTAGGCTGTGGTCCTCTTTTTATTGATTATAATTTTTGAGGCTAGTGTTGGATATACTTGTCTTGACAGAGTCCAACGTTTGATTTATCTTCAGTTAGTGTTTCATATGAGAGTTTAAACGGTCTTTGAAGTTTCAAACACACATTAGATTTTGGTAACATTGGTAATTTATTTATGTGGCCTCTATGTTTATTTTGATTTTTGAGACTTGACGATAGATGTAGCTATCACTATCAGTGAGCCCTCCAAGTTGTTGTTTTGTGTATGTGAATTATCTTCGTTTTCTTTATGAAGATATGTTTCTAAACTTTTCCTGAGAAGGAAGGTCACTACGATGGTCACATACGGACAAACTAAGTAGCAAGCACAATCTGTGGACTTAAAAAGAGGTGTTTGGCAAGTAAAAAACTGTTTACGTCATCTGTTACGTCTTCTGTTCACTTTATGTTTTACTCTCCACGCATCTTATCCTTTATAAGCTCGCACAAATCTTAACCAAAACCAAAGCAAAACTTGAGAGTTTCTTACTAAGGTTGAATCATGGTTTCCGAAACAACCAAATCTTCTCCACTTCACTTTGTTCTCTTCCCTTTCATGGCTCAAGGCCACATGATTCCCATGGTTGATATTGCAAGGCTCTTGGCTCAGCGCGGTGTGATCATAACAATTGTCACGACGCCTCACAATGCAGCGAGGTTCAAGAATGTCCTAAACCGTGCCATTGAGTCTGGCTTGCCCATCAACTTAGTGCAAGTCAAGTTTCCATATCTAGAAGCTGGTTTGCAAGAAGGACAAGAGAATATCGATTCTCTTGACACAATGGAGCGGATGATACCTTTCTTTAAAGCGGTTAACTTTCTCGAAGAACCAGTCCAGAAGCTCATTGAAGAGATGAACCCTCGACCAAGCTGTCTAATTTCTGATTTTTGTTTGCCTTATACAAGCAAAATCGCCAAGAAGTTCAATATCCCAAAGATCCTCTTCCATGGCATGGGTTGCTTTTGTCTTCTGTGTATGCATGTTTTACGCAAGAACCGTGAGATCTTGGACAATTTAAAGTCAGATAAGGAGCTTTTCACTGTTCCTGATTTTCCTGATAGAGTTGAATTCACAAGAACGCAAGTTCCGGTAGAAACATATGTTCCAGCTGGAGACTGGAAAGATATCTTCGATGGTATGGTAGAAGCGAATGAGACATCTTATGGTGTGATCGTCAACTCATTTCAAGAACTCGAGCCTGCTTATGCCAAAGACTACAAGGAGGTAAGGTCCGGTAAAGCATGGACCATTGGACCCGTTTCCTTGTGCAACAAGGTAGGAGCCGACAAAGCAGAGAGGGGAAACAAATCAGACATTGATCAAGATGAGTGCCTTAAATGGCTCGATTCTAAGAAACATGGCTCGGTGCTTTACGTTTGTCTTGGAAGTATCTGTAATCTTCCTTTGTCTCAACTCAAGGAGCTGGGACTAGGCCTAGAGGAATCCCAAAGACCTTTCATTTGGGTCATAAGAGGTTGGGAGAAGTACAAAGAGTTAGTTGAGTGGTTCTCGGAAAGCGGCTTTGAAGATAGAATCCAAGATAGAGGACTTCTCATCAAAGGATGGTCCCCTCAAATGCTTATCCTTTCACATCCATCAGTTGGAGGGTTCCTAACACACTGTGGTTGGAACTCGACTCTTGAGGGGATAACTGCTGGTCTACCGCTACTTACATGGCCGCTATTCGCAGACCAATTCTGCAATGAGAAATTGGTCGTTGAGGTACTAAAAGCCGGTGTAAGATCCGGGGTTGAACAGCCTATGAAATGGGGAGAAGAGGAGAAAATAGGAGTGTTGGTGGATAAAGAAGGAGTGAAGAAGGCAGTGGAAGAATTAATGGGTGAGAGTGATGATGCAAAAGAGAGAAGAAGAAGAGCCAAAGAGCTTGGAGATTCAGCTCACAAGGCTGTGGAAGAAGGAGGCTCTTCTCATTCTAACATCTCTTTCTTGCTACAAGACATAATGGAACTGGCAGAACCCAATAATTGAGTATACGTCATCTTTTTAAAGGAATTTAAAAATTAAATAGTTTTGTTTTCTGTATTTGTGAAATTTAAAACAGAGTCTTAGTTACACATTTGTACGAATTAGCAGAAGACAACTAATTAGTGTAACTTTCACATACTCGAGTCATCTTTACTTTGAAAAAGTTGGTTTAAGGTTCGTTTAGACTTATCTAACATTAAGGCTGCGCCTAATTTTCCTAAACCAAGATCAATTGACATAACCTATTTATGTCCCTTTTCAATGTCTCAAAACCATTTGAGGTGAAATTTCCACACAAATTTTGTTAAATGATTTTATTCCCCCAGTAATGATTAAAAAGTACAATTGTGAGTATATCAATGTTTTGTTAAAGTTATCTCTTGTGTTCAAAGCCGATTTACCTTCAAATGTCAACATGATTTTGTTTAGAAAGTGTGACTGATTCTAGAAGTTAATTAACATGCATAATAATTTAAATTTAGCATATCATAACCCAAAAATACTCAAAATATATATGTCATGAAAACTTAGAAATATTAAACACACTGTACGTAATCTTCTATTTATAGAGAAATAGTTTTGATTTCGATCTTCATCCAACTAAAAGTTACTAGTACACGTGGATGAATGAATCAGCTGCTAAATACAACTCAGTGATAACTTTCACTTCTGAAGTCATG
>JGI26506J51651_1000077_pt1 | contig 12349 bp, 16 predicted proteins | sample AraCvinosormetaG_FD_51651 | JGI IMG/M metagenome (IMG submission 51651) | reverse complement strand
CTATTACTCGATATATATAGCACGTTGCACAGTTGCAGTATATACACCCACAATTTACATAAACTATCATTCTATCAACAACAAATAAAACAATTAAAGTACGACACCAGAAAACTAACATGTCAAAGCTCATTCTCATCCTCACCGCACAAATCCTCCTCCTCACCGCAACCGCCTTAGCCGGAAAAAACGGTGAAGACTTCGCAAGAACAATAAACCGAAAACACCTCGGCCTCGGCAAAAAAGAGAAACTCACACATCTCCGTGTCTATTGGCACGACATTGTAACTGGTCGAAACCCAAGTTCCATCAGGATCCAAGGGCCGGTTGCAAAATACTCAAGTTCCTCATACTTCGGATCAATCACCATGATAGACAACGCTTTAACATTAGATGTGCCCATTAACTCGACTGTGGTGGGTCAAGCCCAAGGGATGTACGTTGGAGCAGCCCAAAAGGAGATAGGGTTGTTGATGGCGATGAACTTGGCTTTTAAGACTGGGAAGTACAACGGGAGTACCATAACGATTCTTGGTCGGAACACGGTGATGTCCAAGGTTAGGGAAATGCCGGTGGTTGGAGGCAGTGGAATGTTCCGGTTTGCTAGAGGTTATGTCGAAGCACGGACCAAGTTGTTCGATATGAAGACTGGTGATGCTACTGTTGAGTATAACTGTTATATCTTGCATTACTGATGATATATGCCTATAAATTCACCCGCCTTATCTAATGGTTGTTTTTGTTTTTGTTTATATTTAATCTATTTACCATACATGTTAAAAGAATTTCGCCTCTTGTTACTTGTTAGTATATTTATGTATTTAAACGTGATTATCTTTTACTATTATGAGCTTGAAGAAAAAAAACAAGAGATTTAGGGATTTAACGGATAAAATCCAAAAATTGAAACCGAGTTCTGAGGTTTGGTTTTAGTTTCAACTTTTCAGTTATCCACACACATACACACATACGCTTCCCTGAATTTGGTGACGTTAGTCTTCTTCCTTCCTTCTCACTCTTTGTTTCGCCGTGAAAATGAGCTCTGATAGATAGAAGCGACAGAGAGAAACTTGAAGCAGATGTCGTCTTTCTTCAAATCCTTCGCGGGAAATCCCAGGGAAGCTGCTGCAGTGGCGATGGTTCAATCTTCATCTTACAGAGTATGTGAATGTAAATTTGATTACTTTGAATCCATCTCTGCTCCGTTGACTCTTTGTTTTGTGTGCTGGGGAAAGTGATAGTCTTTCTAATCAAGTTCGATTCCTAGAACACATTTGTCGACGAATTGGTTCTTATTATCAATGCATTGGCAATTTCGGTTTGTGGGTTTCGTTAAAGTAGTTCGCTTTCTGTTATTGTTTGTGTTCTTAAGGTTTACTATTGCACACCAGTTGTTCGATAAAATTTCAGAGGCTTCTTGGTTGACTTTTATCCATTGCTTATATCTTTGAAGAATGAAATTGCAAGTAGTTTACTTGAGTTCTGACTATCTGAGCATCACATGACGAGCTCATATGTGTCCTCTGTAATGCTTAAAGCCCTTATTAACCAAACTAAGTCTGTTTCTATGCTCTATTTTCTTTCTTAGAAAAATGTGTTGTCTCAGGAACTTGTTTGGAGAAACTACTTCTACCACCTATATCAATCTGATAGAAGTTATTGTGTCTTGCTGAAAATTTGCGTGGAAATAGTTTTTGAGATGTAGTTTGTCCCCGTTTAGGTTTTGTCAGGTAAAAGTTGTTCAAATTTAAGGAGAAACACGCCGTTGGATTCTTTTCTTGCCAAGGGAAGGTCTTCCGTCAAGGCTTTTTCATTCTTATATGTCTCACGGTTTTCAACTGAACCAAACAATGAGTTTGGTCATTCATCAAAACGAAGGTCTCGTGGGCCTGTTATGGCAGCCAAGAAAGCATCTGAAGGTTTGCATCGCATTGCTTGTACTTCTTTCTTAATACTATATTGCAATGTGGCACTCATTTACCGTTGTGTGTTGGTTAGGGGAAAAGCAAGAAGATGGAAAGTACAAGCAAACGGTTGATTTGCCAAAGACTGGTTTTGGTATGAGAGCGAATTCTTTGACAAGGGAACCTGAACTCCAGAAGTTGTGGGAAGAGAACCAGGTCTTCAAGAGAGTTTCTGATAATAACAATGGAGTGAGTTTCTCAAAATTATCTTATGCCAACTTTGCTTTGAGAGACTGGTGTCTGATAGTTAGTTAGAATTTCAGGGGAGTTTCATTCTTCATGATGGTCCTCCTTATGCCAATGGTGATCTGCATATGGGTCATGCTCTTAACAAGATACTGAAGGATATCATTAATCGCTATAAGGTATTTGTCTTTCCTACTTGGACATCCATTTACTCTCCTTAGGGATTCTTTATTTTCCTTACGTCCAATAGTGGAGTTCCTTCTCATCAAACTGCCTGCTTCTTCATGCAGCTGCTCCAAAACTATAAAGTTCAGTACGTTCCTGGGTGGGATTGCCATGGCCTTCCAATTGAGTTGAAAGGTAAACACACAATAGGTTATGGACCTTTGAGTCATTAGAAACAGAAAGTAACTGTGCTTTTGTTATTTTCCAGTTACTTACTTGCCTGTGTAATTTGGTGTAACCGTCAAACGTTTCAGTTCTGCAGTCCCTGGATCAGGAAGTAAGAAAGGAACTTACACCATTAAAATTAAGGGCAAAGGCGGCGAAATTTGCAAAAGCAACAGTCAAAACACAAATGGAATCATTTAAGGTGGCTATCAAGCTTTGTTTTCATATCTGATTTCTTGTTTTGAATGCAACCGTCATAATGATTCTTATATCTCTCAGGACATAATAATTAAGAAAGATATTTCGTTTGGTATTCGATTGACATGTAGCACATATGACATTATTCTTGGTGTTTACAGCGATTTGGAGTATGGGCAGACTGGAACAATCCTTATCTAACTCTTGATCCGGAATATGAAGCAGCTCAGGTAATGGTCTCACGTCCCACATTATTTACTGGATGAAATAACCGTGTAGGAGATGATTATTAGAGTTCTTCAAAGCCTGATAAAGTCAACATATATTTTTATCATATATTGTAGATTGAAGTATTTGGCCAGATGGCCTTGAAAGGGTACATTTATAGAGGTAGGAAACCAGTTCACTGGAGCCCTTCATCTCGGACTGCTCTTGCAGAAGCTGAACTAGAGGTAAATTTGAATCAATAATCTAAGAATAATAATAATATTACGGCCAGTTCAATGCAAAACTTAAGTCTGCTAAAGTCATACCAGTCTTCCTATTCTCTTTCTTACTTCCGTTGACATTTTACCATGATGCGATCTGTTGTCCATTAGTCGAAGACTAATTCTTTATGTATCACCAATGAACCCTGATTTAATGTAGTTTTCTATTGCTGTTCTCAACGCATGCCGCTTTCATGAAATAATATTTTGACAATTCCACACTTTACCTTGTTATCTGATATCAGTCCCACATGTATCTGCCATTATGTGTAGTATCCGGAGGGTCATATTTCCAAAAGCATATATGCTATTTTTAAATTGGTTGGTGGAGCGAAAACAAGCCTTTTAGATGAGTTTATCCCTAATATATACTTGGCAGTATGGACAACTACACCTTGGACTATGCCAGCCAATGCTGGTAAGGGGTTATATTAGTATATGTGTTTCTCTCAGCTGTCAAATTGCATCCTACTTTACTTTGTATCCGTTCTTTCTCATATCTCTTCTCCACTTAGAAGCAATAATACGTACCTTTTTTGAATGCTATATAAGCACATTTAGTGACTCTTCTTCTTTTCTTTCTTGTCTAACTTTCAGCTGTCGCGGTGAATGCAAAGCTTCAGTACTCTGTTGTGGAAGTGCAGTCATTCTCAGAAGATGAATCAACAGTGACAAGCAATAAAAAGAAAATTCCCGGGAAGGTTCTAAAGAATCAACAAAAGCTTTTCGTGATTGTAGCGACCGACCTTGTGCCAGCATTAGAAGCGAAATGGGGTGTGAAGCTTAGCATAAGTAAAACATTCCTTGGTTCAGATCTTGAAAACTGCAGGTTACATTTTAAGTTAGAGAATAAAAGAAATTCCAGTTTTGCATGTAATGCTATAAATTGAACCCCTTAGTTTATGGTGTGTCATCATGGTTGTAGGTACACACATCCCATTGACAACAGAGACTGTCCAGTCGTTATAGGGGGTGATTACATAACTACAGAATCTGGAACAGGGTTGGTCCACACTGCCCCTGGTCATGGTCAGGAGGATTATGCAACTGGCCTGAAGTACGGGCTGCCTCTTGTCTCTCCGGTGGATGATGAAGGAAAGTTCACTGAAGAAGCTGGACAGTTTAGAGGGCTCTCTGTCCTTGGAGAAGGGAATACCGCTGTTGTCAGTTACCTGGATGAAAATATGTCTCTGGTCATGGAAGAATCTTATGGTGAGTTTGATTCAAATGCTTTCTGAGGAACCATTTGAGGAAACATTTGCTATAGAGTCTCATGATTTAATTTCCTTCTTGTCATGCAGCTCATAAATACCCATATGATTGGCGAACTAAGAAACCGACGATATTTAGAGCGACTGAGCAGTGGTTTGCATCGGTTGAAGGGTTTCGCACAGCCACAATGGATGCAATCAACAATGTAAAATGGGTACCACATCAGGTACCTAGTTGAATACATACTGAGTTTATAAGTTGATTTTTTTTTCTTCATTATGTGGGCTAAAAGTATCATGTGTGGGTGTTAGCTGTGAAAGGAGATTCATAGCACATGAACCACATGATCTGATCCACCTTGCTGTGGGATTTTTTCAATGTTGAGATGATACCGTACTGCTTGACTTAGCGTCTTTCCTTACTTTATCTTTTTTAAGAGATGCATATATATTGTTTGGAGTTTAATTTTGGTACTTGTTATCTTTTGGCAATTGTCATTCAGGCAGTAAACAGAATATCTGCCATGACTTCCAGTCGATCTGATTGGTGCATCTCAAGACAAAGGACATGGGGTGTCCCTATTCCTGCTTTTTATCATGTTAAGACAAAAGAACCACTCATGAATGAAGAGACAATCAACCATGTTAAATGTAAGGGCCTATAAGAGAGTATGGTGTGTTTTATTGGTTGTTATTTACTGGCTGTGTTTTCTGTAACCTTATTTGAATACCTTGTCTGGCAGCTATAATTTCCCAAAAGGGTAGTGATGCGTGGTGGTATATGTCAGTGGAAGACCTACTTCCTGAGAAATATCGTGATAAAGCAGCTGATTATGAAAAGGGGACTGATACGATGGACGTCTGGTTTGACTCAGGTACTATGATAAAAGAAGCTAATTAAAATCAGATAGTCACACTAAGCACCCAACACCTATTTTACATCACTTTCTTTCCCATCTGTATGTCCAGGATCTTCTTGGGCTGGTGTCTTAGGGAAACGCGAAGGTCTTAGTTTCCCTGCAGACGTGTATCTAGAAGGTACAGATCAGCATCGTGGATGGTTCCAAAGTTCTTTGTTAACAAGCATCGCAACGCAAGGTGAGAAGTGCATGCCATGATATTGCCTTATAAATTGAGATTATTCTACAGATTTTTAGCTATCTTTGTGTGGCTTTTGATTTTTTTCTTCACATTTTGCATGATTGTATATAGGAAAAGCCCCCTATTCTGCTGTTATAACACATGGATTTGTATTGGATGAGAAGGGTATGAAAATGAGCAAGTCTCTAGGTAACGTAGTGGACCCACGTTTGGTCATTGAAGGAGGGAAAAATTCAAAGGTTTGTCACATTGTAAATCCCATTGTATAGAACTATCTTCGTTATTTAATCTGTTTCCTGACATGGGTTTGTCTTCTTACGACAGGACGCACCTGCTTACGGAGCTGATGTTATGCGTCTTTGGGTTTCTAGTGTAGATTACACAGGGGATGTACTAATAGGTCCCCAGATTCTTCGTCAAATGTCTGATATATATAGGAAGTTAAGGGGAACGTTAAGATACCTCTTGGGAAATCTTCATGATTGGAGAGTAGGTTTTCTAACTCTTAAGCTTTACATAGAGTAGTGTTTTTCACCTCTTTTCCCACTTGTCAAGACTTCTTGCTTCTGTTTTATATTCTGGGGTTGGTGACAATCTGTTAATATTTAAGTTGTGTTGGTTTGTAGGTTGATAATGCTGTTCCATACCAGGATTTACCTATCATTGATCAGCATGCTCTCTTTCAGCTTGAGAATGTTGTAAAGAATATACAAGAATGTTACGAGAACTACCAGTTCTTTAAAATATTCCAGGTAACCTCTCCATCTTATTTTGGTACATCATTCACGTATGTATTGATTTTCCTGTGACGGGAAACAGACATAGATCACTCTTACAGGAGTTAATTTATCAGTTAAAAGCTTTAATATATCTAAGAAACTTTAGTTCAGCAATTGGATCACTATCCATTAAGGTGAGAGTGAGGTTGATGTATTTGCAATGGACCTTTGAACCTCATGAGGCTTAATTTCATGTTCTAGATCATCTGTGTTACTAAATGAGCTTTCTTTATTTCAGATCATACAACGATTCACAATTGTTGATCTGTCAAATTTCTACTTCGATATAGCTAAAGATAGACTGTATACTGGGTAAGTTTCTCATCTTCTTTTGGTTGATATTTGCTAGAACCTATGTAGACCTGTTCTTAATACGTCTGTGCTATTCAACGTAATCTGGACCAAAAATCTTTTTTCTCAGGGGTACTTCAAGTTTTACCAGAAGAAGCTGTCAAACAGTTCTTTCAACACATCTTTTATCCATATTGAGAGTGATTGCTCCAATCGTACCTCACCTAGCGGAAGATGTCTGGCAGAATCTTCCATTTGAGTACAGAAATGAAGATGGCTCTGCAGCAGAATTTGTCTTCGAACTTAAATGGCCTACTTTGAATGAACAATGGCTTTCATTTCCTGCTGAAGATGTTCTCTTCTGGCAAAGGCTTCTCGAGGTATCAAAACTCTCCTAAATCAATTCGGAAAAACTCAGCAATTCAGCCCATTGTATACTCTCTACTCTGCTTGTAATTAAAGTAATAGAGTTCCTTAGCTACTTAGTGGAGATGAACTCAATGAAATCTTACACAATATCAGAATATTCAACTCGATGTTATGTCAAGTTGATCGTGTAATCAGTTCTTATGATATGGCATTATCGAAATTTCTCTGGAAGAACTTTTAAGTTTATTCTTTGTTTTACTGGCCTTATTCTTGATGCGCTTTTTGTAATGAGGATCTTAGAAATACTTATGGTGTTTGTGTGACAGTTGAGGACTGAGGTGAACAAAGTGCTGGAGCTAGCACGTAATGAGAAAATGATTGGTTCCAGTTTAGAAGCAAAGGTGTATTTGCATACTGCAGATGCAGGCATGGCTGCAAAATTACTAGAGATGAGTGAAGCAAAGAACGAGGCTGACACTCTGCAACGCATATTCATAACATCACAAGTAAGCACTAAATCTCCTTATCTGGAAAATTCATATTCCTGTTATAGCTTAAGATAAATTAGAATCATGGTGACCATCAACAAGTAGGGCCGTTTTTATGTGAACCGTGGTTTTTCTGTGTAAAGTTCAGGCCAAACTACAAGTAGGCTCTTCCCAAAACAGATAAGTAAAAGATTTAGTGTGAATAGGATTAGGCACAAACCGGAATTTGTTTTAATCCAGTCTGGTTCTTTATCCTAGATATAGTATTTGGACCCCAAGAGAAATGCTAAATGTTTAGATGTTAAAAGAAGAGTACTTTGTAGCAGTAGACACATGTACTGATCAGATCTATAGAAGTCACTCTCGAAAAGCCCTTTAAATCCCTAAGAAATAGGTATGAAGGAATTACAATTTATTGTGTTTTTAGTTATACTTGGTGATGGTGATTCATCTCAAATTCCTCAATTATTATCCACAATTTTCGATTGAAGTTGAGATTTGATCATGCTGAGTGTAATTCTATGAGACTATAGCCATGAAACTGATGTGGATGCATATTACAGGTTGAAGTATTGTCTTCAATGGAGAAGGAGATGATAAGCAGTGTGCAACACACAGGAGAGTATGTGGAGGGAGAGAACAAAGTGTGGATTGGGGTGTCACGAGCCGAGGGGTCTAAGTGTGAGAGGTGCTGGAATTACTCGGGCCAGGTCGGATCATTTTCTGACCATCCTACTCTCTGTGGACGCTGCTTCAGTGTCATTGTTGCTAATCCACCTGAGCCTGCAGTTGCAGCTGTGAACAGCTTAGCCTAAAATTTGCTCTATACTATTACAGTTCCTTTGTCCATTGCACAATTTGCACGTTCTCCGATTCATTTTTGTTTCAGTAAACTCAATAAATTGAAGTCAACTCCAGTTATGAATTATCTAGGTCCCTATTGCAGATTTGAAAACAACTCCAAATCAATTTTAAAAATTGCAGTGTCAGAACATAGTTGTACAGAAGTTCAATTAACCTGGCTTAGCGCCCAAAATAGAATGATTCATTTGCGTGTAGAGGATCAAATACCATGTGGGTGATACGTAGTGAAATAGAGTCGAACTAGACAAGAAAACGCAAGATAATGTCTGAAAATAAAGGGTTGGTGCTAAACCGTAGGAAGCAAACGCAAAGTACAAATACATGGACAGAAACAACGGTTCTATTTCTAGTTCTAGTTCTAGAGCTGAGCGTTTGCGTTTTGTTGTAGCAACTCTAGTTCTTCCAAGTCATCACTATGTATATGTATGTCCTGCACCAAGAGAATGTCCACATATGTTTAATGCTGATATATACTTTTGCAAATATGCAAATTCAAAGAATGTAATGGCTTTAAAGCGCCAAATGATTAAACACAACAGCAATCATATCCTGATTGTTTAATCAAGACAATAACAAACGCTTACTTGCGACTGAGCTGGTGGTTCCTGTGTAGGGTAAACCTGTGGCTGAGACATTCTATAATAGGGTTCCTTCAGATCGAGTTTGCACGATGATGTCTGGAGGATTCCACCTTGATTGGCACCGGGACCCCACATTTTAGCTGTGTTTAAAAAGCCAATCAGAAAATAAGTCCAAAGTAGATGATATGATTCAAAAGGAGAGATGTCAGAAAGCAAAATTGACCTGAGAGTGTTAGATTTATAGTGTAACTCTGAGCACTGTGGGCAATCAAATGAAGTCTACCAGTGATCTCTTGCCCTGCCATGACGTGAATAGGCTGCGAGAGAACACATCTTATTTGGTACCAATGGGTTGTTGGTGCACCGGGAGCAGTTGTAAACCATCTTTGCACCGTGCTGTTGGATACAAAGCATCAGGTTTGTATGATATACCTTTGAGGCTTTGATGGTCAAAAAGGAATATTAATCTTTAGCTAGCACAGGATGAAAACATATAAATTGTTACGGCTTGATACCTCCCGTCAAAGAGAACATCAAACCAGCACGCAAGTCCATGAATTCTGGTACACACAGACGCAGTGAACTTCAACGGGATATCAATCTCATAAAATTGTTCTTCCTGTGAAAAAAATTTGACAGTTATTGAATTTGGATCATGCAATTCACTAAACAGGGACGACTGCACATAGAAATAGCATGACAGAAAAGTGTCCTCAATTTTAAGGAAACACCGTGGAACCGAATCTAATGTAGGAAATAGCTTTACCGTCATCTTAGTGAAATCTATCACATGAAACATCGAGGGAGCCACCAATAATCTCGGATCAAATGCATCAACCACGGGCTACAAAATCAGTAAATATGAAAAATTGTAAAGGATGAGACAAGCAAAGAAATATCAGTGATTCACTGGTTGTAAATGCATATACCTGGGAAAAATAACCCTGGTGGGCTGATACATATAGAGGTGTCAAATCAACTCCATAATAGTTCTGTTGTTGCCAAAACAAAGCCTGCATAGAGAGGTAGAAAAGCCTAAGTTACTGAAAGCCTAACCATCCCATACTTAATTCAACCATTTTATTTTATGTTACAAGCAATCTCAAACATATCTTCCTGATAAGATGTGCAATATGTACCTTATTTGCCATTTCAACAAATAAGAATTCATCGGCGAAAGGTGCCATGTGGATCCTACAGTGACAAAGTTACATGAGAAAGAAGACATTTATGAGATAGAAAAGTAAAACTATCGAAGATCAGCTTTACCTTCCAACCGTCGGAAACATTTTTCCGTTTGGAGACAGAAAACGATCCCTAGCAATAACATATGTTTCCAGCATCCTCTCATTGACCAATAGGGTGCCTACAGACACAGGTATATCAGATATAAGAGATATTCTTTCATACATAACTTTGAATCAGCAATGGTGTTTCTCCATTTATTTTCTCACAGACCAAAATTTGCCTTCTGAAAGATTCTGATTTTCATGAAGAGCACGTGAAAAGAAGAATCCGTCTCTGAAACACGTACCCATTGGTTCAGAGATCAAAACATCGGCCTTCTCAGGCAACTCAATATCCTCAATTTTTCCCTTGATGACCTACAAATACAATTGTGTCAAGTTGAAGAACATCAGAAAAATGGATATAAATGAAAAAAATTACAAACGAAACTGGACTACAGGTCTTACTGTGATCCTCTCAGCAAGCAATGGGTTTCCAGCAATCAGTTTACGGGCATATTCAGCCATTTCTGACGCCTCCACAGCATACACATGCTTGGCACCAGCCTAAATTAGGAAGAAAATAATGGACGTTTATCAGAAAAAGCGAAAGCAAAATGCAGACGAATAGTAGTAGTAGACCTCTAGGCCCACAATATCTTAAATTTATGCATACCAGTGCAGCAAACATTGACAAAATTCCACTACCAGCGCCTACATCGACAACAACACGGCCAGAAAAATCTGAACGGTTCTCCATGACTGCAGCATGATATGTACCTGAAGAGAGTAATATGACGAAAAAGAGCTATCTTGGGTCAAATTGCTGTTCGCAACAACAAAAAAAAAGTTATCCTTCCTCTGAGCTAATCAATGCACAAAGGCCAGATCTTACCCGTCCTCACATAATCCTGTAGCATATTTTGCTGATGTAAAAGTTGTCCATAATAATGGAAATACATTTTGGCTGAAGCAGCCTCAATCTTATCATCGAACTTGCTTTTATTAGCTGAAACAACTGTTCCGTTCGGCAAGGCTGATCCTAGAAACAAAAGAACGAAAAAGACATCAAAGAATGAGTACGATCAAGAGTCATGAATATATTATGATCAATGAAATGGGATTTTGATGAACGATACAACTAGGATGGGGAATTAGCACATTGATTCGCACCTTGTTTAACAGCATCATCCTTTTTACATTCCTCAAATGAATCACAAAACTCCTTGCTATCCTTCTCATCTCTAAATTTTATTACAACTCCTCGAGAAAATGACGATTTCTGGTAACAAAATCAGCAAAAACATTTCCGATTACACACTAGATATAGTAAACAAGGATGCGCAGTCGATCAAGTCATCTCCTGCAACCAACTACACTAAACCAATCCCATGAACACTCAGAAGAAACTGAACAAAAGAAATGTTTCACGTACCTCCTTTGCAGAAGAACTCGAACCATCAGATACACAAGTGAACTGAAGTGGCCCCAACTTGAACAACTGAGCAGCACAAAATCAAATACACTAATCAGAATCTAGCTCAAAGAACAGAAACTTACCACACGTATAATTTAATAATCCTAACTAAACAGAGATTGTTTTAGTGCATTACTTAACCAAGCATAGAAACGTTTCAAAACGAGATTAAAGTAGATTCTTTAACCAGAAGAAGTGCAAATTGTAAATCGAATCGAGAGCCACCTGAGTCGAACTAAGATCAAAACTGAAACCATCAGACGATTTCGATTCCTGAAATCGGAGTTCCTTGACTTCATTAACGCATGAAAACGTAGCTACAACAGGAGAGGACGAAAGAGATGAGGAAGGAGAAGTGAGATCAGTGACGGAGGCGAGAGTGAACTCTTGCTGCTTATTCAGAGAAGGAATCTCCATTGTTTTGAGAATACAGTATGTGTCTGTATAGATGAATCAGAAAGGACTTTTTTTAGGGTTTTTGATTTCTGATGAGAGAGCTTCGCGAGCTCCGAGCGACGACGGCAGAGAAGAAGATGAAAAGAGTGGAGTTAACCGAAGTGGTATTTTCGTAATTTAATTGGATAGTGGAGTCTGCTTTTGTATTCAAAGCACTTTAATGTGTGTGATTTTTTTTTACCTTTCTGGAACTTTTATATGACGTGTCGGATTATTATTGGTTGGCTGAGTCGAGTAAATACTCTCACTTAATAATTTTGACTTTTGCTCTTCTAACAAT
>JGI26506J51651_1000076_pt1 | contig 12416 bp, 14 predicted proteins | sample AraCvinosormetaG_FD_51651 | JGI IMG/M metagenome (IMG submission 51651) | reverse complement strand
GTCCCAACTCTTTCGCTTTTGATTCATTGGTGATACAAGTTTAAGAAAAAAATTTCTTAAATTTATCTCTCAAATCGAGTTTCGAGTGTTTGATTTGATTCGTAAAATCAATGGCGACGAGCAAACCTCAAAGATCGCCGGCTGAAATTGAGGATATAATCCTCCGGAAGATATTTTATGTAACCCTAACGGAATCAACTGATTCCGATCCTCGTATTGTTTACTTGGAGATGACGGCCGCTGAGATTCTCAGCGAAGGTAAAGAGCTTTTGCTTTCTCGTGATTTGATGGAGAGAGTTCTCATAGATCGTCTCTCCGGCGACTTTTCCGACGCCGAAACGCCTTTCCCGTATTTAATCGGTTGCCACCGTCGTGCTTACGACGAATCGAAGAAAATCCAGTCGATGAAGGATAAGAATCTGAGATCGGAGATGGAGATTGTCACTAAACAAGCGAAGAAGCTTGCTGTTTCTTACTGTAGGATTCACTTGGGGAATCCTGACATGTTTGGGAACTCGGATAAACCTAGTGGTGGATTGGATAATAGGTTGAAGAAGAGGAATGTCTCTCCGGTTCTGCCGTTGATCTTTGCTGAGGTTGGTTCAGGTTCATTGGATATGTTTGGAGCTAGTAGCAGTGGGGTTCAGGCTCCTCCGGGGTTTTTGGATGAGTTTTTCAAAGACTCAGATTTTGATAGCTTGGACTCGATTCTAAAGGAGCTGTATGAGGATTTGAGGTCTACGGTTATAAATGTATCAGTGCTTGGAGATTTCCAGCCACCACTGAGGGCACTCAAGTATCTTGTTAGCTTACCGGTAGGAGCTAAATCTCTGGTTAGTCATGAGTGGTGGGTTCCACGGGGTGCCTATATGAACGGTCGAGCAATGGAGTTGACTAGCATTCTTGGGCCTTTCTTCCATATTAGTGCGCTGCCAGATAATACACTATTCAAGAGTCAACCTGATGTTGGGTGAGTTCCAACTTATTCATGGGTTTCTATTACTGAGAATCATGTAGTCTTTGGGGCTCTTTTCTTATTGAGAAAGTTTGGATAGTAAGAATTATTGTTTAGCTTTTACTCATAGTAGAGAGACTTGATCAAAAAAGGAAAAAAGCAGATATATTTGGCTTATATATGATGCCACTGTTAGGTTGTATACATATTTTAAGCATGATTATATAAATTTAGCATAGTTAGATGATCAGTGGAGGCGAAACCAACAGAAATATTAGTAAGCACTATGTTAAGTTAGAATATTGTGGATGAAATCAATTATTTTGAGCATTTTTTCTGGTCTGTACTGAAGAATCTTGATTGTCCATTTAGCATTTGACAAGGCTTAATTGTGCGAACATAAGAGTTTTCCTGATCCACCTCAGACGATATACTTTACCTGTTATGAAAATGCTGATATATGTCTATTGTTTTTGTGAATATCAGGCAGCAGTGTTTCTCTGAAGCATCGGAACGTCGTCCCGCAGATTTATTATCATCCTTCTCCACGATTAAAAATTTCATGAACATTTTGTACAGCGGGCTGCATGATGTATTGATGATTTTACTTAAAAGTACTGATACCCGTGAGCGTGTTCTACAGTTTCTTGCAGAGGTGATCAATGCAAATGCGTCTAGAGCCCATATACAGGTAATCATCCGTTTATAAGATGCATATATACTTTCGATCTTTATTCATGAATTGCTATTGTCTCCTCTCGGTTTTATTAAGTTGGTATTTGTCTTTTTTGCTCAAATCAGCATTCTGTAATATGTATATCTTGTATGACAGGTTGATCCAGTCTCTTGTGCTAGCTCAGGCATGTTTGTTAACCTTAGTGCAGTAATGCTCCGGCTCTGTGAACCATTTTTAGACCCACATTTAACTAAAAGAGATAAGATTGATCCAAAATACGCATTCTGTGGCCATCGTTTAAAATTAAGGTATGGTCCTCAAGATGATTCTACTTGTATTTCCTCACTGATTTTAATATTTTCATGATGAGCAATATTATTTATGATCCACACCAGCGACTTGACTGCTCTCCATGCATCATCCGAAGAAGTTACTGAGTGGATTGGCAAAGATGCTATGGCAAATGCAAATGATGCTGGGCGAGAAAATGGGAACGAAAGTCGCTTGTTACAATCCAAAGAAGCCACAAGTTCTAGTAGTAATGCTTCTGGGCAAAATGCAAAGTCAGCAACTAAATACACTTTCATTTGTGAATGCTTCTTTATGACTGCTAGGGTCCTCAATTTGGGTCTCCTAAAAGCACTCTCTGACTTTAAACATCTTGCTCAGGTAATCATCATCACAGTTTTCCCGTCCTGGAAATATTGAAGATTTTTGGAAAAAAAAAACGACTTGTGATAAATTATCTTGCAGAAAGCTCTTATTTGATTTGGTTCCTTACATATTGTCTTATTAAGGCGTTTGTTAGTTAAAACGAGAAGGGACTATAGCAAAAACTTGAACATAGTCACATGTTTACATTGTGAAAGTGTCATTGATTCCTGAATTTGCAGAAGATTGTTATTGTATGGTTCTTTACTTTTTCTTTTTCGCATGACGTAGGACATCTCGAGAGGTGAAGATAATCTTGCAACGCTAAAAGCCATGAGAGATCAAGCACCTTCTCCACAGTTGGAACTTGATATATCCCGAATGGAAAAAGAACTAGAGCTGTCTTCGCAGGAAAAGCTTTGCCATGAGGCCCAAATATTGAGGGTTTGTAATCATATTCTCTGCTCTGATAACATCTTCGGCTTTTCCTCTGGACTGATAACATGATAGTAATAGCTGCCTTATCTCTATACTGTATTGAAGGATGGAGATTTTATTCAGCGAGCTCTGTCTTTCTATCGCCTAGTGGTTGTTTGGTTAGTTGGACTAGTCGGTGGCTTTAAGATGCCTCTACCGTCAACTTGCCCTATGGAATTCTCCTGTATGCCTGAGCATTTTGTTGAAGATGCAATGGAGTTGCTGATATTCGCTTCAAGAATTCCCAAAGCTTTGGAGGGGGTGCCGCTGGTATGCTTAGTTTGCTCTCATCAGTCTGTAGAAATTCTCTTTTTGTATTTGCACTGATGATGGTTGTTCTCTTTTCTTAAGGACGACTTTATGAACTTCATAATTATGTTCATGGCAAGTCCTGAATATGTTAGAAACCCGTATCTCAGAGCAAAGATGGTTGAAGTTCTGAACTGCTGGATGCCTCGTTCAAGGTGTTTTTCTTCCCACGAACGAAAGAATTTGTGTTGCTAATGCAACAAATTCTGCAGTAACGTGGTCCACCATTCTAATTTTTTTTTTTTTCCTGCAGTAGTTCTTCTTCTGCTACATCTACTCTCTTTGAGGGGCATCAGTTATCGCTCGAGTATCTTGTCAGGAATTTACTGAAACTATATGTTGACATTGAGTTCACGGGTTCACACACTCAGGTGATTGCTAGAGATTTTGTTTTGTGGCTATAATATTCCTGGAGTAATGAGCTTCTCTCTATTGCATTGTACTTGAGAATATGTTAGCTTTGGAAGCCATAATAGCCATTTGTTCTTGCTTTTAATGGAACTGAAATCTAGTTATCCAAATGCAGTTCTATGACAAGTTCAATATTCGCCACAACATTGCCGAGCTTTTAGAGTATCTCTGGCAGGTGCCTAGTCACCGAAATGCGTGGAGACGGGTAAATTTCTTAGTGAGCTTGCCATGGCTATGAACTTCAACTATCATGTTCCAATGTTTTTCCTAATTTGATGTGGTACAGATTGCAAAAGACGAAGAGAAGGGCGTGTACTTGAACTTCTTAAACTTCTTAGTTAATGATAGCATCTACCTTCTGGATGAAAGTCTAAACAAAATTCTCGAGATCAAACAAATCGAGGCAGATATGTCGAATACTGCAGAGTGGGAGCAGAGACCAACTCAAGAGAGACAGGAGAGAACAAGACTTTTCCACTCGCAGGAGAATGTTAGTTGGATTATCACTTCTTATATCTTGTTTCGTACTCAATTTATAATGCCCTAAAGAAGTTTGTTTTTCTCTGCAGATTGTTAGAATCGACATGAAGCTGGCAAATGAAGATGTGACTATGCTTGCATTTACATCCGAGGAGATCACTGCTCCTTTTCTACTCCCTGAGATGGTAACATGACCTGACCCTATTCCTGATATGGTAACAGGACCTATGATTACCCAACTGATGAGTTTCTTTGTTTGTTTGCACTTATTTAGGTTGAGAGGGTTGCCAACATGCTTAACTACTTCTTGCTACAACTCGTGGGTCCACAGCGTAAATCTTTAAGCCTGAAAGATCCTGAGAAATATGAATTCCGTCCAAAACAGTTACTTAAACAGGTTAGTAGTGATTACAATTACTCAATTCTCCTGATCGAAGTATGTGACAAAAAACTGACTGATATGATTGTGAACTTTGAAGATCGTTCGCATATATGTTAATCTCGCAAGAGGAGACACAGAAAACATATTCCCTGGTGCCATCTCCAGTGATGGCCGATCATATAATGAACAGGTCAGATCCTCCTTTCTAAACCAAATCCTCTTTCATAATAATAGATGCGTCTCTACTGAACTAAACAAGTGCCTGTTTTTGCAGCTATTCAATGCAGGAGCAGATGTGCTTAGGAGAATTGGTGAAGAGGGAAGAATCATTCAAGAGTTTATGGAGTTAGGCACAAAAGCCAAAGCTGCTGCTTCTGAAGCTCTTGATGCTGAAGCTGCACTTGGCGAAATACCAGACGAGTTCCTTGACCCAATTCAGGTCTTTATCTGTTTAAAGAGACACTAATTTAAACCTAAATGTTGTCTTAATACCATGCACTAATGTCTGGTCTTGATTTTTTTCCTTTTCTTTTTTGGCAGTACACGCTAATGAGAGATCCAGTGATACTTCCAAGCTCAAGAATCACAGTTGATCGACCCATCATTCAACGTCATCTTCTCAGCGACAATGTAAGCTGATCTAACACAATGATGATCTGTCACATCTCTCTTTCTCTGAAGATTTTGGCTTAGTATCTGATCCTCTTACTTTTGCTGCAGCATGATCCTTTTAACCGAGCACATTTGACATCGGATATGTTGATACCGGACATTGAGTTGAAGGCGAAAATCGATGAGTTTGTGAAGTCGCATCAGTCTAAGAAACGGACAAGTGGAGAAGATAGCAGCAACAAGGAAAGGATACAGACTACAAACAGTGATATGTTAATTGATTAATTATGTGTTCCAAAAGTAACAAAATAATAACAATTATTCAGGACTTATTTTTTACTTTTGCTAGGCTCTCTTTTCTATTAGGATTTATCTATCTATTTTAGGGCTTGCTTTCCACTTATTTGATGCCACGGGAAAACAAACTTATAAATATCATGTCTACAACTGTTTCTAGCATAAGTTCGATGTGTTCTAGAGTTTCTATGCATTTCAAGTTTTCGACGTTTGTTCATGAATTACTAGTCATAAGCGTTATGAGTAACCAATTCTTGAAAGGCGAATTTTCTAACTTAATCTTTGATGGCGTGTGGTCGATGCAGAAGAATGAAAAGGTAATACGTTCGACAGAAGGATGTCTTTTATAGAATTTAAGAGTTGTACATGAAGCAAGCGTCGTACCAAAAGAAGAGTTTTTATTATGGAGCAAAGCAGTCATTCGAAGCCTATAAAACGCAAAACAGGGAGAGAATAAGAGAACGGTTTCAAAATTAGGAGGAGATAGAGTGTTGTTGTTTACGTTTAGCGAACTCGCAAGCAATGCTAATTGAGCTTCTACTGTGACGAAGTGAGAACTCAGCCATCAATATCTCTTTCTCTGCTTCCGACAGATCTCCATGACTTCCCTGTTTCAAACCCATAAAATGTAATTAAAGCATAACTGAACTGGAAGCTAACGTAAATGATTGTCTAGCTGTGTCAATAGGTTTACCAGACGAGTGGTTCTGTCAGAGACTGCGTGGTGCATCAGTACCCCTGCAGCCACTGAGACATTGAATGAATCAACCATCCCATTCATCGGAATACTGCAACGTAGATCTGATAACTCCAACGCTTCGTCACTTATTCCCCTGCATATTCCCCAATCAATCCATTAAGAAATAATGAACCCGCAAGTTTGGAACTAAGAGATGATATTTATTACCTGCCCTCGTTTCCAACAACTATTGCTGTTGGGCATGACCAGTCCATATCGTAAATGGAAACCTATAAGATATTACCACCAAGAAAATGTCATTCATTTTGCCTCATCAATAATGGTGATGAGAAATAGATACAAACAAATCTTTAGAGGTTTACTGTGTCCATTCCCAAATGAGTTGTAGCTATTCTGTAACCGCGAGACTTCAAAACTTTGAAACATTCTTTAGGTGTGTCCCAAAACTCAATGTCCAGCCATTTCTCAGCTCCCATACTCACATGGCGATTTCCGTTATACCTACACATATATAATACACATTTCACACACAAAACACGGTAAATGAATTCACACAATTCAATCAATCCTTTATACATTTCAGTCGACAACTAATGGATCAATCTTTTCAGATATTGCCTATGACTCTTGTATCACTACATAGTTCAAGAAACCGTAACAATTCTCCATTCTATCTCGTATGAACTAAGAAAAAGAAAAGCCAACTTATGATCAATCTTGGACTCAGAAGGACAATGTAATAGTAGTGACTCACAATCCGCGTAGATTCAATGTTTAAGAAAATGTAAGAATCCTCACTTATTCCAACTCTTGATCAATCTTAGACTTGGAAGGAATACGCAATCAAAAGTTCTACAGAATTCAATCACCAGCTCATGATCTCAGGTCACCGCACATTGTCTAAACTCCAACTCATAAAAGTTTCCAGACAAATGCAAGAATACATCAAATCCTATGAATCAACAAAGAAACAGAAAATGCCAACCTCAAAGGGGCACCTTTTGGAGCTGTCACAGGAAACAACATGTACAGATTGAATCCCCAACGCATCAGCTGAGCGGAAAGCAGCAGAGATGTTTCCAAAATCAGAGAGACCTTCAACCACAAGACACACCGAGTAGCTTCGATTCTCCACCACACGCCTGAACCTATCTGTCCTCTCTTCCATCATATGAGGACTCACCGCCTCCAACACCTCACGGCTACTAAGATGCACCTCACCACACCTGAACCTATCCTCGTAAGGAAACCAAGATCCTCTACAATCACCCTCACCATTGCTTAAGCTACACCTCCGCTCCATCTTCATCAAGCTTGAGGCCTCACCACGATTGGTTGTTAACAATCCTTTCACAGTATCCTTGGGAGACTCTTCCGTTAAGCTCTCCGGTGAAAGAGCCACAGCTCCATGAAATGTGCGTCGAGCTGTTCCAATACCTGTTAGGCGCGAAATCTCATCAACATCAAAATCAAACGAATCCAGATAACGAAATTCAAAATAAAAGCTTGAAACTTCAGACGAAAGAGTGAGAGAGAGTACATGATGAATTTGGATGAAGGACAGAGAGAGGAGAAAAGGCGCGAACGGAGATGAAGGTGATAGAGAAATTAGGGTTTGGAAGAGGAACAAATGGAAAGGAAGAGATTGAGGCACGGATAAGGGATTTGCACGAGTTCATGTGTTGCTGCTGCTGCTAGCTACTGTTTTGTTTATTGCACAGTCTCGGAGCTTGAGATTAAGGATTCGCTGGATTCACCTTCAAGAAATCGAAAATGGATACTCCACAGAGCAGAGACACAGTCCAAGGCTCTGGTTTCGATTTCCCGACCACAGACAGAGCTTGTCTCTTGTCGTCGTCTCGAACCCAAGAACAAAAAGTCGAAATAATTTCGGTTTAGTATGGTTCGATCTAAATTACAAAACAAAAAATGATGTGATGGTTTCGGTTTAATATGGTTCGATTTGGTTTAATAGTTTGCTTCTACTGGAGAGAAACTTATCGAAAATATTCTTGCAGAGGAAGAAACTTAGTTACACGACTTGCCAAACTAAAATCTGAAAATATTCTTGCAAGGATTAGTATATCTAGCTAGCAGAAAGGAACAACAAGAATCTGCAAAATACAAGTTCGATTCATGTGAAAAAGTGCCTTACAAAACAGAACAACTTGGGTCTTCAAATCCTTCATCTCCTCATATGTCGTGCTTTGCGACGAACAGCCTCGAGAATCCTACAATAGTCGAAGAAGAGTGACGAGTGCTCTCCTTCAAGACCGACCCGATGATGGCGATTGCCTCCGGCAAGATTGTTACACGGACTTCCTCCTATGACTAAGTCGAATCCTCCGTACTCGTCCATAAGCCGCTCAATCGTATTGTCGTCTAGCTTTTGAACATCTTTAAACTCTCTCAGGATACCCTTTTGATTCGTCTGCTCCCAAAAGCTTCTCAATATGTTTCTGTTCGCATCTGAAATCTCCACAGACACAACAACATTCATCTTAATTTGGAGTCGATGGAGTGCAACTTCTCCACCACCAATGCCCGTGAAGAGTGACAGGACGTTGATTCCATTTGGGAACAGAGGCTTAAGCACAGACAAGTGATAAGCAACAGTATCAACCTTGCATATAAAAACACAACTGAGTTTAGAACCCCAAACACCTTTCAAACCAAAAGCTGAACTGATATAAGTAACATACCTGAAACGAGTTCCCTAAAGACTTGTAGCGATCAGTTGTGCTGATACCTCCTCCTCGAGTATGATCTCTCGGGAAGCCTAAAAGCTTTTCCATCTCATCTGCGTCCAGCGGGGCAAGCTTGTTTTTACCTACCCAAACCAAATTCCACTTTTTGCATTCATACATAACCCATTTTTGAACATTTAGAGGTGTCTCTCCATCATATCTCTCAAGAGCTTCGCGTATTTTTTCTGTGAGTCTAGAACTGGCAATACAAGTCAACAGACAATTCAACTTCGTTCTCCCATCCCAACTAGGCCACCATCGCTTGGTCAATGGAAAGGCTTCTTGGATGGTATTGTGTTGTGGAGGTTGAATCTGAAACCTATTCTGGATTGGCAGATTATGGATATACCCCCTCTTTCTTGCAGCGGCACAAAAATGCTTTGAATCCACGAATTCAGGAACGATGTCGTACAAGTGGCTGGAGATCTTGGCCCAAACACCTTTTGGTGTCATAGCAACGTTCTCATAGTAAAAGAAGGGCGGGCCACGAGCAATATCCGGAATTGGGACTGGTCTGTGCATCATAAGTCCGGGATGATTAGGGACACCAAACCCAATCATCTCTTTTGGTAGAGAGATGAGCTGGTCCGTGTTCGGCTTTCTTGGTGTCTCAGTGTATGTTCGCCTTTTTTTGTTGTTATTCATAAGCTGCACCAGTCAAAAAGTCAAGGTTCAGTGCGTTTTTGGTAAGTTCTTCTATTTAGCCACACACAGTAACAAAACACAAATGAAGTCTACCAAGAACAAGAGCAGCATACTGAAGTAAAAACATGTTAAGTGACATGATAGATACAATAGTCTGACAGAAAGGCTGAATCCCAATCAACACAGGCAAAAAACATTTAAAGAGGCTTGAGGAAGAATTGTATAAATGCAAAGATGATTAGAAACAGAACAGTATTAGTAACATCAGTAAGTTAGTGAAACACCGAGTAGAACTACGACAAGAAATCAAAGTGCCATCTTAAACCAAAGCATCTCTAGTCCAATCAAAAACAGAAACGGTCAATAATAGGTAAGACCAATGAAATCCAGAGACATGTATATCATCCATCATCAATCAGACTGACCAAGGTAAAAAGATGGCAAAGATCACAAATTCACAATCCAAAGAGCTTTTGTAATTTGAAAACTATAGTTAATAGCTACAAGCCTACAACAATCCAAATAATGCATCTGGCACAGAACAATGGAATGGCTTACGAAATCAAAAATTGAAGTTCTGAATAAAGTTAACAACATACAGGTTACAGGAAAACCCTAGAGGTCTGGATAGACTAAATCCTTCAAACATATGAGCAAAAAACTAATTCTCATCGATTGATCACAGCCCTACTTAATCCAAGTATATGACGAAGTTAATCAATAACACAATTTTAAAGTAGACAACCGGAGCCGTCTCATCAAACTGACAAGAATTGCAGAAGGATAATTCAATAATAAATTTGATGGGTGTCTTAGGTTCTACAAGAGACTTAGAGTTATTACCTCTTTCTTGTCAGGTTCTGCATAAATCTCATCGAACTGCCGTGCCATCTGAGCTGCACAAATGAAGTCTACCACCTCTTCCATACTTGCATCTTCTCCTGAAACGTTTGAGAAGAAACATGAATACTTTGCAAGGACGCTAGCTAATTGGATCTATGCGAGAGGAATGCATGTAAACTTCTTGCAGATTTAAACAGAAAGATAAGAGATATATTATCTTCATGTAAACGTTTTACCACATCTCTCTATAGCTATAGCAGCATCTTCCCTCAAATAGCCCATTTTGATCAACGCTTGCAAGATTCTATCTTCATTGGAGGAGTTGTTTAGTTCATCCTGTCATTTCCAAAACAGATAAGAATACAACGTACACAACCTACTTCTTAAAATGTAAGACATGGCAATGCATTGGAAGTAAGAGAATCTGCAGGAACGTTAGCATAGCAAAGGTCTGAAACTTGGAAAAAAACAATTTATATACCTCTTCATCATCTGATGACAAGGAATAGAGATTATCATCATCATCATCATTAATGTTGATGTTCATGTCCTCTGATTCACGTAATTTGTCAACCTCATAGAAAAACAGTAACAACATTCTATTAAACGACATCTTATATTCTTATGCAATATGCAATTTAATTTTAGGGTTTACTTACCGCATAAGTTAGAAGTGCATTCGTGATCTCTCCCACATCTTCATCTCCTGTACATTATCAAGGAAAGATCATAAAACCTCATTAAAGTTTCCAAGTCCTAGAAAAAAAGAACAAAGAGAATTACCGTGTTCTTGCATAGCTTTTATCACATGTTCCTCAGGAAACCCCATAGCAATAAAATGATTGATAACTTTCGATTTCGAAGAACTAGCTTCAGTGCTTGCCTATACAAAGAAACAGAGAATGGAGTGTCAAGAGATTTTAACCACAAGCGAAAAAATAGAAAACCATAAGTAACATGACAGATTGAGCAAATAGGAAACTCACCGAATAGTTAAAGAGAGTTTCAAGAATCATCATAGGTTCCATATTTGCTCCTGCAAATTATTAACAGAATTTGATTGATTGACAGAATTCGGAAATGCATATCTCAAAGAACACTATCATAGATAAACTCACCAGCGGTTTCTTCAATTGCTCTAGCTCTCATTTGAGTTGAAAATCCCATCTCGACAAAGCTAGCCACCGTCTCATCGGAGATTCTATTTTGAATAGAGTTTGGCGAGGTTGCAGACATATGTACAGGAGATGGAGAAAATTGGAAATTGTCAATCGCAAGTTCATCATCATCTGTATTCCAATTCACATCATCACTATCACCATGTTCCACCTAACGAAACATTGCACACACAAAGAAAAATCAAACTCTTATCATATTCATTTCCAGAACTTCATGTATCTGAGAGATAAGAAAGATATGTGACATTACCATTTCTGCAGTAAAGTTTATGTATCTAACACTCTCTTCAAACAACAAACCTGCCAATATAATCAAAGTGTCAACTTTAGATGAATGCAATTTCAATTTCGAGAAAGAGATTAGCTGCTTTCTAAAACAAAATCCAATCTAATACCTAGAGAATGTTTCAGCTTTCAAAGTTAAGATCATTTCCTCAGTGCAAGCTAATAACTTGAGAAAGTTTCAGCTTTTTGGGTCCTAAGTCTTAACCAACAACAACGAATGCTAAGAACAAAAACGATGTAAAGCCATGAAAAATGTGCAAAACCATTAAAAGTTTCAAACTTTAATGCGAGTTCACTCATCAGGTCCAAGAAACCAAAAATTCACAAGAGAATGAAGGAGAAAATGCATAAAAATGTAACAGAGGAAAGCAAAAAAAGTTACTCACAAGCAAGAAAACAGCACAGAGAGAGAGAGAGTTGGGCTGCTTCTGTGGGTTGTGCTAAGGCTATATTTCAGCTGAGCAGGCAAATGTGACTGAAAATAAACAAGTTCCGATCAATAAAAACCCTAAAACAAAGAAAAAGGAACACAGACTGAGAATTTTGAGCAGCAAACATGAGAGTGACGAGAGACGATACAGAGAGGCTCTCTGTTCATGAATCTATAGAAAGTTAACGCCTTTTTGAGAGATAAGAGAAAAAAAAACTCTGACGAAGAAGAAGAACCTTACCGCAAAATTGAAACGAGAGGAGTCGATCACATTCACAGTCACATAGATGGTATGTTTTTTAAGTTTTAACTTCTCCGAGAAGAAGAAGAGCAAAAGG
>JGI26506J51651_1000070_pt1 | contig 12813 bp, 15 predicted proteins | sample AraCvinosormetaG_FD_51651 | JGI IMG/M metagenome (IMG submission 51651) | reverse complement strand
CTCCGACGATGCCTGAAAAATACCAAACATTAGTTACAGTCGGAATTTCGAAAAACCCTAATTCAGCTAAAGGTTGATCGTTGATCTAAAAGCTCGAGTGATGAAGGGAAATTGGTCGATCGTACGAAAGGTTCTTCATCGCCAGTTCTCCACTCTCCGTTCCTCGACACCATCGTCGCGATTATCTACTTCCATCCGACCGCTTGTTCTGGCCCCAAACTCGATATCGTCGCTAATCGCTAGAAACTCATTGTTTACTGCCTCCAACATTGGTCCATCCATCGATTTTAACTTCTCCAACACTTCGCTTCCTCATCGGAGAAGCCTCTGCTCGGAAGCTGGAGGTAATTAATCAATTGGTTCTGCTGCTTCCTGTGTATTTGCGTAAATGTCTGTGATTAGCATGCTCTAGGTTGGAAAACGAGATTGATCAGAGGAATAAGCTTGAGTTTATAGTGATAGGCTGCTAGGCTGCTAGCTTTTTCTATGGGAATCAAAATTACTAAGCTCTTACTCTACCAAAAGCCATTTCAGTGATTTTTTTTTAGAAATTGGGAATTTATCTGTGCACGTCAGTTGGAGAAAACTAAAGTTTGCATATTTAAATGAGTATCTATCTATAACGTTTCTGTGTTAGAAATGAATCTAATCCTGCAATTTTGATGTTAGGTGAAAATGGTGTTGTTCTAGTGAAATCAGAGGAAGAGTTCATCAATGCAATGAGCAAAGCTCAAGGTAAACCATTACACTTACTTTCTTACCTCACACTAAGTGAATCTGTTTAGTATGGATTTGCTGCTTATGTTGCCTCTTCTTGTTATCTGTACTCAGATGGATCTTTACCATCGGTCTTCTATTTCACTGCCGCCTGGTGTGGACCATGTATGTTAATTCTTCAAGTGAGTTTGTTCTGTATGGTTATTTTTTTTTGTGAGTGGCCTTACTAGTTTGTGTTTCATTTTACTTCAGGCAGGTTTATCTCTCCTGTAATCGTGGAGCTTAGTAAACAATATCCCGATGTAACTACGTATAAAGTCGACATTGATGAGGTATTTTCGTCGTGCTTTTGAACTCTATGCATATATGTCTATTTTCGTTGGGTTTCTGTGATTAGAACCTTCTCAGTGTTTTGAGATTGAACCAAAGGAGACGATTATTTGGTGTTCTGTATAGAACCTTACGATAGAGTTAGCGAGTAAAATAGGTGAACCGTACAATTATATTCAAGCTTCTTTACGGCTCTTTGCGCAATTTTCTGTGCTGATGAATGCTTAAAACTTAATCCTTTCTTGCATATCTATAGGGCGGGATTTCGAACACTATCAGCAAGTTGAATATCACGGCTGTGGTGAGCTTTCATTACCCTGTCTTTCCAACTATTATCTACATTTTACAATTAGCAGGGATAACTCATGTTGAAACGGGGATTTTTATATTTCTCTCATGAACATATATGATGCAGCCAACACTGCATTTCTTCAAAGGAGGCTCGAAGCAAGGCGAGGTTGTGGGTGCAGATGTCACGAAGCTGAAGAATCTCATGGAACAGCTCTACAAGTGAAGACCTAATCCGTCCTAGTAAAGAACGTGTTGAATAGTTGCAAGATAGTTTAAGACTGAAAATTTGAAATCAATCTAAAAATAATGAATGCGCTGAACCAGTTTCGTCTTTGTTCCCCCCTCGTTGTTCAGGATTGTAATTGCCCTTTTGTTTTGTTTGTTTTCTCCATTTCCTTTGGGCTTAGTTTCCGGAGATTTGTTTGTGTCCGTCGGTGACAACTTCAAAAAATATCGACAAGTCATAACTTTTTATCAAAATTTTGACTAAGTTGTCAGGCCCTTAGTCGACACTCGACGCCCCTGACATTAAAAGTATTGACTCCAGTGCCCTGTGACGGCCTAAAAGAGGGCCTATTTTGGGACTCTTTTGCTGGCAAATTGCGCCATATGTAGTGGAGTAAATGTGTAAAAAAACAGTGGAATCAACATAACCATTTTTTGATCAGAAAAGAAAACAAAAATGTGGTGTAATGAGAGGAGGATATGTGGAAACTTGATTTACTTAATTTCAAAGGAGTCTAAAACCTACGGAGTCAAGAGAGAGTTAGGCCAACTAATTGTCGGAGAGATTGAGATTGGAAGAAGGGTATTATGGTACTTTACGAATAATATTACGTTGATTAATTTGGATACTTTGTCTTCTTCTTCGTCTCTCTCCCCTCGCGCATCTTCGGTGCTATAAAACAAACTCACGACTAGATCATTTTGGAGTGAGATTTACGTTTGATAGACTACTACAATGAAGGAGCCAACGACGGAGATAGAGATTGAAACTTCAGCTGTCACAACGATCCTGCCTCCTCCTCTTCCTCCGACGGCGTCACCTCATCAGGCGTTGGTGGAGAGGCTCAAGGATTATGGACAGGAAGATGTTTTCTCTCTCTGGGATGAACTCTCACCGGAAGAGCGAGATCTCCTCCTCCGAGATATCGAGGTGAATCGGAGAATAACACAGTTCCAGAGTTTCGTTTATCGTTTCCCATCTTACAAATATGCTTTGCATTCTCAAATTCAGCTAAATTAGCTGAAGATCCTGCAAATAATGTGGCTCGTTAGCTCGATTTCGCATTTGATTAGATTATTTAAGTTAGATGTGTTGATTTTCTTCCAGAATTTGGATCTTCCAAGGATAGATCGGATCATCAGATGCTCACTTCACTCACAAGGTTTATCTCTTGACTTCTAGATATGCATTTAGAATCTCTAGACTTAATACTTCCGTTCATTGAGTTCTGTTTTTCACTTCATTAGGGTTGCCAGTGGCGGCAATAGAACCGGTGCCGGAGAATTGTGTGTCAACGGTGGAGGAAAGAACTAAGGAAGACAGAGAAAAATGGTGGAAAATGGGATTAAAAGCTATCTACGAAGGCAAATTGGGTGTGGTGCTTTTATCTGGTGGACAGGTACTTTTAATTATTGATGCTTGGGGTGTTATGTTGCTTTGGAAACAAAACATTGATCTGGCTCTGAGTCCTTGTCTTGGATTACTTCTATGTAGCTTACTAAAGATTGTTGAGAAGATGTTTAATGATTCTAGGATTATGGTTGGAATTTGGGGGGTGATTGCTGAAATGATGTTGGAATAATGCGTGGTACCTAATTCAAATAATGCATTTATAGATGTCCGTTACTTAAATAATTGCTAAGTCTGAAAAGTGAAAAGTACTTATTTTGATAATTGTGGTCATAAAGGCTTAATATGAGTAATCATAACTCCTTTGAAAATCTAAAAACCCGTCGGTGCTTTCCTCTAGATAGTGACCACCTTATTATGAGAAAGAATGGTTATCACGTGACCTGAAAGATGCTTTATAGGATCTTGTAATCTTCTTTACCCTTTTCACTTTGTCTTCATTTACTTCAGCATTTAATACCTTGAGAATATTTTTCTGTGGATATGTATGGGAGTGTGTTATCACCTGTAACTGTATGATAGAGTTAGTCAATTGAACAAGATTCAGATGGGAATAACTACTTTCAAATAAGATATTGATTGCCTCTTGTATCCTTATTGTAGTGTTTGTTAGTATACTATATCCTCAACTCATGATATTATCTTGTTACAAAAATAATTGCAGGGAACAAGACTTGGAAGTTCAGATCCAAAAGGGTGTTATAGTGAGTAGTTCTCATTTCAGTTCTGTCTTTGCTGAACATCTTCTATACGTTCTTGCAAATTTCCTTAGCAAGTTCAGATTCTCTTGTTTTAGTGAATGCGACATTCAATAACAGATGACGTTTACTGTTGTTACCTGTATATTTTGTTACCTTACCATAATAATTTTATCATCTCAGATATCGGACTGCCATCTGGGAAATCACTTTTTCAGATTCAAGCTGAGAGGATCTTATGTGTCCAAAGGCTTGCTTCTCAGGCAATGAGTGAGGGTATAGTTCTCAACTCTGTATTCTATTTATCTGTACAACTCTACCATTTCTTATACCTTGTTTCACATAATATTTTGCCTGCAGCAAGTCCAACTCGCCCAGTTACAATACAGTGGTATATAATGACCAGTCCATTTACTCATGAACCAACACAAAAATTCTTCGAGAGTCACAAGTATTTTGGCCTTGAACCAGATCAAGTAAGAGGGTTCATAGCTGTATTGTTTCCTGCGTGTCTATTGTTTTCTTTCTTATGTGTGTAGACCAATATACATTGCCTCTCTGTAGGTCACCTTTTTTCAACAAGGAGCTCTGCCTTGCATTTCAAAGGATGGCAAGTTTATCATGGAGACACCTTTCAGCGTATGTGTCTTCAAATCAAGCTGAAATAAACCTAGCCCGGTTCTTGAGTTTTATAGTCAGTTACTTTTTTTTTTTTTATCTTAAAACACTGGCCTTATGAGTTTCATTCTATGTGACTAGCTATCCAAGGCGCCGGATGGGAACGGGGGAGTTTATACAGGTATATATCTTCTAATGGCTGCTTAGTTATTGGAAATATACCTCAGCATTTTTAGATTCTGATCAGAACATTATGCATGTTTATTCAGCTTTAAAATCTTCAAGGTTGTTAGAAGATATGGCTTCGAGGGGGATTAAATATGTGGATTGCTATGGTGTTGACAATGTTCTGGTTAGCTCTCTCAGTTTCAAGTCTTTATTCGAGAACTTTCTCAATTCTTCTCGACCATTAGAACAATAAACTGGAATCCTGGAAGGCAGGTTCGAGTAGCTGACCCTACTTTTCTGGGATACTTCATCGACAAAAGTGCAGCTTCAGCTGCAAAAGTAGTGCGCAAGGTATATTCAGATACCTTTCTAATTCATTGGTTCCATGAACTATTCTATATTCAGTTTTCACCTTCCTGCAATTAGTTTCTCCCGGGCCAAATCATAGTTAAGTTTTTAAGCGAGTAGCTTGTTATGAAAACAGGCATATCCACAGGAAAAAGTTGGAGTATTTGTAAGGAGGGGAAAAGGTGGGCCTTTGACTGTAGTTGAGTACACAGAGCTTGACCAGTCTATGGCTTCTGCAACTAATCAACAAACAGGACGTCTTCAATATTGCTGGAGTAACGTAAACTCCTCCCTCTTTATAAGTTTTCGAAGTTATACTTAGATCATTATTTCCGGTACTATTGCGATTGTTCCATTTTTGTGCAACTTAGATTGCTTATTTCAAATATTTTTAAGGACAGTGAGTGTTTTTGTGGAAAAGGCATGTGTTTAAAGTTCATAATGTAAGTCGAAAACGATGTTTACTTTTCAGGTGTGCTTACACATGTTCACTCTGGATTTCCTTAACCAAGTTGCGAATGGGCTGGAAAAAGACAGCGTGTGAGATGCTTTTTACTGAAATTTTATCCTGCAATATGCAAACATTTGACATATTCAATAACTGATAGCGAATCTCTTGCAGTTACCATTTGGCGGAGAAGAAGATACCGTCTATAAATGGCGACATAGTGGGACTAAAACTAGAACAGTTCATATTCGATTGCTTTCCTTATGCTCCTTCGACTGCACTTTTTGAGGTATTATTTCTTTATATTGTATGAAACACACACAAACCGATATTTGCAGGATTCAGTTAACTGTTAGCAAATCTCATTTCCTACTGTGGGGTTTCTTGTCTTTTTAGGTGTTGAGGGAGGAAGAGTTTGCACCGGTGAAGAACGCAAACGGGTCGAATTACGACACACCGGAAAGCGCAAGACTGTTGGTTCTACGACTGCATACACGTTGGGTCATAGCAGCTGGTGGATTTCTAACACATTCCGTTCCTTTATATGCGACTGGTAAAGAGCCCCATCCAACTCTTCTTTTCAGTTGATTCTTTTACTTCACTAACACTCATAGCTTAAATAGGTGTGGAAGTGTCACCATTGTGCTCGTACGCTGGAGAAAATCTAGAAGCGATTTGTCGGGGAAAAACCTTTCACGCACCATGTGAAATCTCCCTCTAATCTTCTTCTTTCTTTTTCTTATCTATTCTTGTAATTTTGTCATTGTCTTTGCTTTTTCTTTTGGCTTGGTTCTTCTTTTGTGTTGGTGTTTGGTCTCTATATATGAACTGTAACTGGCGGAGGTGGTCAGTAGTCTCTTTTCAATGTGTTACTCTTCATTATTGCAACAATAGTGAAGTCTCCGAAATTTTGGTGTTACTCTTCATTATCAACGAGACATCTTGAAGTTAAAAAGGGTCTACAAAATTTGGTTTGAGTAAGCTCGAATTTGGCAGGAAATGAATTATTAATTGACCCACCACAAATCCTTTTATAACAAAGAACAAGGAATGAATGAGTAATCAGAACTAACTGGTAATATCATGAAATTTCGAATCATACAAAAAATGGTAACCTATAAGGCTAAGATGTATCAATTGCATTTTATATGCCAACAAACTACAAACAGAAAATCTCCTGCAAGCTACGTCATATCATATCCTTATCGTCAAGATGCTTCGGGCAGTTGAATTGCTTAGTCCAACACCAAATGGCTTGAATAAATCCGTTCACCGATCTTATATCGAGGAGTCTGAATACATCTCCGCTATGCAGAGGGAATTCAAATAACCAAGAACTCAGCTTCTTCCGCATCTGAAGTCACGTTCTTGTTCTTTCTCATTTTGTTGCGAAGATCGGATAATATCGAATCCAAGGCTTCAAACTGAGGATGTGACTTGTCTCCAACAACAAAAAGATGGTTCTGCTTCCCCACCTTAACCCAACTGCAACCCGGCTGCTTCTTCAACCCTTTCTCCTTCATCTTCATTCTCATCTCTGCAGCTTCTTCCCTTTTCCCGTTCGCCGCATATATATTAGACATCAATACATAAGTCCCAGCATCATCCGACCCTGTTTCTAATACCTTCTTCACCACCTCCTTAGCAATACTCACTTCATTGTGAACATTACAAGCGGATAAGATCGCTCCATAGAACGATCTTGACAGCCTAGCGTCATCACAGTTGATAAAATTTGTAACATCTTTCAATCTACCAGCACGACCGCAGAGATCCACAAGACACGTATAGTGCTCTTCTCGCAGAGGAAGTGACTCGTCTCTCACAAGATCCTTAAAGAACTCCATTCCTTTCTCTACCAGTCCGGCATGGCTGCACGCAAATAGCAAGTTCAGATAGGTCACCGCACTAGGTTTGAACCCGTGTTTCCGCATCTGGTTATACATTTCAATTGCTTCCTTCCCATGCCCGTGATGTGCATAAACCGCAATCATACTGTTCCATGATATCAAATCCCGCTGGCATACCAGTCCATTATCGAACATCTTCCTAGCAGCAATCAGTTCACCGGATTTCGAGTACATGTTAAGAAGCGCTGAAGTCACAATTTCGTTTTTTTGGTGGACCGACTTAGATATCAACTGGTGAATCTGCTGCCCTTCTACAAGCCCAGCCAAGTCACTACAGGCGCTTAAAATGCTCACATAAGTTCCTACGTTAGGCTTAACACTGCCATCCCTTAACATCTTTGAGAAAACATTAAGTGCCTCTTCGTTCTCTTTATTCTCGACATATCCTGTAATCATCGTGGTCCAGGAAATGACATTCTTTTCAGGCATCCGGTCAAATAAACCACATGCTTTGTTCATTTCCCTATTCCGTATAAATCCTGTGATCATTGTATTCCATGAAGCAAAGTCCCTCTCCGGCATCACTTGAAAGAGTTGGTCAGCTTCGTCTATCCTATTGTTTTGTGCATAACCTGTGATCATTGCATTCCAAGAAATGATATTTCTCTCAGGCATACAATCAAAAAGTCGTCTCGCTTCATCTACCTTACCGTTCTTTGCCAATCCATCGACCATAGCAGTCCATGAAACGACATCCCTTATAGGCATTCTTTCGAATAGATTCATCGCCTCATCTATCCTCCCACGCTGCACCAGCGCTTTAACCATTGAGTTCCAAGAAACAATGTTTCTCTCAGGCATTTCATCAAACAGTTCCAGGGCTTTATCAATTCTCCCACTTTGAGCATACCCATCAATCATAGTATTCCAAGAAACTACATTTCTCTCAGGCATTTCCTGAAAAAGCATCTCAGCTATAGAAAGCTGCTTAGATCTCAAGTACCCACTAACCATGGCTGTCCAAGTCACCACATTTTTCCTAGAATCAACCCTATCGAACAATTCCCTAGCTTCTCTCATATCCCCTAACTTAATATACCCAGTAATCACATGCGTCCATGTGACCACATCTCTCTCAGGCAATCCGTCGAACAGTTTGCGTGCTTCTGCAATTTTACCTACTTTGCACAGCTCCCCAATCAGCCATTCGGGTTGTGGCACACGTGGTCTTGAGCTGGAAGAGTAAATCGAACGTACGAGATTAAATAGTTGCACGGATCGGTCATTGTCTGAGCTGGGAAATACCGATGATCTTTTGTAGTAACTTCTCAGGCGCGACAATGCGCGAGATTGCATCAGCTAAAAGATAGCAATAAGTAATCTTATTTACTGCGTAGGTCGATAATAGGGAAAGACAAGTGTTGAAGCGACCAAGGAGCTTTTTCTCAGAGATACTCGAGTTGTCAAAAACTGAGGCTTTGCTCCTGTCGTGGTCGTCAATGGCGTTTGTAAAACATTGTCTGCTAGGAAGAACAAACTCTCGGAAGAACACTGATTTTACAAAGTGACCCATAATATTTATACTTTATTACAAAGTGACCCCCTGTTATAAGTGAACTTTGAAAATAGGGGACTTTTGCAGCAAAACAAGCTCATTTTGGCTTGTATGTCGTGTTTGGCACAAGACAAATCATATTTTGATATTTGGTTTCCTATTACCTTATTCATTTCAATTGTATGGACCTTTGAGTCAAGTCAAAAAAGAAGAAGAAGAAAGAGTCAAGCATAAGGAGCTTGACCAAGAACTGGTTCAAGCTCAGCCAATTGTTGCCTCAAAAAATTGTAGACAGACTCTGTAGAATCCGAAGCTATTCTAACCACAACTCCCTTTCCCTGCAACATATACAACTTTGATTAGCCATTTACAGTCTTTTAATATTGTCTAGTTTTATGTAAAGCTATATATGGTTCACGGTTTCCTGATTGTAGGAAGTGGAAAAAAAGGATGATACCAACCTCAGGGCCGAAAGTGCTACAGGAAGCTATAAACTCTGGTTTCATGAAGCGATTACGAGAGCTTGACTCAGACTTGTGTCTCCGAGAACTATAAGAGAGCTGTAATTGTTCTGACATCATGTTTTTCACATTTTCTTGGACTTGCTTTTGGATTTCTTTCAGCTTTGCCCTTGATCCATTTTCAAACATATTTAGCAAAGATCCAAATTCTCATAGAGAGCACTACCAACTCTAAAACGTGTTCTAAATGTTTTGCAATTGCATACCCGAAGAGTATGACCATTGCTATAGCTTGATAGTCTTGCATCCGTTCGGCTATGCTTTGGATGCTCCTCTTCTCTAGTAGCACCTGCAATGAATAAACCATTACCAAAGGAAGGTCTAACCACGCTCATGAATGTTCTATCAATACTTCATACACGATTTGCAAGCGGGATTTTACTTGGTTTAAGGTAAACCATTCTCTACAAATCTGAAAGTGGGTATGAGATTTTAACTAACTGTGTCAAGGAATAAAGGGTGATCATCTTCCAGGTAGACGTTGTTGATGCTCTTATAAAACTCGAAATCCCATTTTTCGCCATTTGCGTGACGCCCGCTTGTGATCCAATCCACAAGGACCAGATTGGAATCTGAAAGCAATCTAAAGATCTGTTTCTGATAGTACCGGGCAGTGGAGAAGCAAGTCACTGGATCTGGTATCACAACCAAAAGAGCTTCACTCCCGATTCTCGCCTACTGCACACAACAAACCGAAAGATCAATCAGGAACATGAATCAAAGAAAATGGTCCTATTCTATTGCAATAGCACTCTGTTCTACTAAGAAAGCTCAAAATGATTTTAGTAGAAATGTGAAAGAAACATTACTTCCAATATCTGTTCAGAACACTTTGATCCTATTGCCTTGTACACCTGTGTGAAATCACAAGATCCATCAACAGAAAGTCAACCACGTAGGATGAAATTAGTGTCCATTGCAAAGAGAGAGAAAAGCCCTAAATTGATTCAACCTTAGTAGAAGACTGCGTTGTAATAACTGCAGTGCATCCATCACCAATTGTGAATTCACATGAAATCGAATCGCCCTACATAATTTGAACAAGAACTAGATTGATTCAAGCGCATCGATGGCAAATTCATTAATAAAGAGACAGAGAAATAGGGAAATACAGAGACAATGCCGCCACCATAAGTGATACTGTAAATCCAGACAACGTCAGTTCCAGCAGGAGCTGCCTGAAAGTTCAGTGTCGCCGGAACTTTAATAACTAAAGATTGAAAATTCGAAACTGTGAACTCTACGTAGAGAGAGAGAGGAGACCTTGCTAGGAAGTAAGAACTTGAGAGGATACTTCGAGAAGCAGCTCGTAGCTGTAGATCTTCCTCCCACTTTCTCCACCACCACTTTCCCTGTCGCCATCTCTGATCTCTCTCCACACTGTCGTCGACTTTCTCACTCCAGTTTGAGTAGAAATGTTGAATATTTTATATGCAAATCTCATCAGTTTCTGGATGTAGAGAAAGATATGATTTTGGGTGAAAAATGTCAAATTTATAAGTAGGAACAGCTCTCAGGTTCTAATCATACATAAACTCGAACGCAATCCAAATTAATGTTACAACAGTTTTATTTCCCACTCTTTGTGTTTTGTTTGGTGGGTTTTCTTCTTCAGAAACTCTCTTGGATGTGTTTATAAGAGCAAAACTGGAGGGATGTGTCCTTAATGGCGGAAATGTCTAACGTTGGTGAAGAGCAGAGAGACTCCATACTTTTTGCAGCAATCAATAGCGTCTTGGTCTCTAATACTGCCTCCAGGTTCTGCTATCACTCCTATTCCCATCTGGCACGCCTCTTCCACCGCATCTTTCCAAGCTGCAATTCACACAACAACAAATTTCCAATTCAGAACGGCTAACATTTGTTGATTGATGAGTCATTTCAGACAGAAGAATGGTTTCGGAGAGAAAAATATATATACCGAATGGGAAGAATGCGTCACTGGCCAAGGCAGCTCCTTTGGCTTCCTCCCCAGCTTTCTTGAAAGCTATTCTCAGACTCTCTACTCGGTTTGGCTGTCCGCTTCCCATCCCCAGCATACAATTGTTCTATGAGCCAACCCAAGAATCAGAATAAACTACTAGCAAACAAGTACAGAAAGAGAAACAAGAAAAGGAATCAGAGAGGAAAATCCAACCTTTGCTATCACAATGGCATTGCTCTTGACATGCTTAACGCAGAGCCAGGCAAATTTTGCATCCGCAAGTTCGCTTTCAGTCGGAGTTTTGTCTGAGACAGAATTGAAGCTGATGTCTTCTGGAGTTAAATCGTCCGAGTCCTGAGCCAACCAGCCGCCACCAACCTGTCTGAGCGATAGTTTCCCTTGGTCATTCTTTTTAGCTTCGAGGATCCTCAAAGTTTTTGATTTCCCTTTGAGGACTTCAAGACCTTTAGCAGTATACTTTGGAGCAACCACGATTTCATAAAACATTCTAGTTTCCCCGTCTGTTGGGCTCCTGAACTCTCGGATCTCCCTCGCAAGAACCTAGAGACAGTTACAGATCACTAAACAATTGAATAATGTATGGGACAACAGTAGTTTGACTTTTGATTACCTCGTCAACTTCAACATTGAAAGCTACAATGCCACCAAAGGCACTAACTGGGTCAGCTTTTACAGCTAGCCGGTAAGCCTCAAGAATATCATCACGAGAGGCCACACCACAAGGATTTGTATGCTTCACGACTACACATGTTGGGTTTTCAAATTCCGACACACAGTTCCATGCAGCGTCAGCATCAAGATAGTTGTTGTATGACATTTCCTGCTCACAGAAATAAATAGAAAAGTTAAAACATAATAAGGCTTGAAAGCGAGGATAAGGATATAAATGGCAGTTTAAAACTATTTGCTCTGTAAATTACACCGGACAGAAAAAGTAGCATACTTTCTTACCTTTCCATGATGCTGAATCGCTGTTGCGATACCACCGGCATTCACTTCAGCAAGGCTCTTATCAACATAAAATGCAGCTTTTTGATGAGGATTTTCACCGTAACGAAGAGAACTCTTAAGTACAAGCGGAACTGTAAAGCTGGGAGGGAACTTCTCTTCTGAGAAAGACATGAATATCAATCAATGTAAGTTGCCAATTGCCATAACTAGTGTAAGGAGGATCACATAAAAACAATCACATACTTCCTTCAGTCTGCTTCCATAGCCATTCTGAAACCGCAGAATCATATGCAGCAACATGCTGAAAGGCCTTCCACGCAAGTTTTCTGCGGAATTGTTGGTCGCTCTGTCCTCCTTTGAGATACTCCAAAACAGCTTGATAATCTCCTGAATCGACAACAATGAGAACGTCTTTGTGGTTCTGTTGAAAAAACAATAGAAAAATACATTTATAATCTTGAAAATAATCTTGCAAGTGTAAAGAAAAAGTCTCATATGCACAGATATATGTATTACCTTAGCAGCTGCTCTAATCATAGCAGGGCCACCAATGTCAATGTTCTCAATCCCATCCTCAAAACTGATCCCACCTGGAGCAGTAACTTTTTCATAGAACGGGTACAAATTGACAACCACAACATCAAATGTACCTGTCATAGAATTAAAAAAAAAAAAAGGTACAGTTAAACATAAGGAGACACTATAAATGACTTAGTCTCAAGCTTAATGTAGAGGAT
>JGI26506J51651_1000069_pt1 | contig 12847 bp, 9 predicted proteins | sample AraCvinosormetaG_FD_51651 | JGI IMG/M metagenome (IMG submission 51651) | reverse complement strand
AGCTCGTTCTGTCTCTAATATATCTGCCTCTTCTATTGATACACTTGTCTGAGTTATACACTAATTCTTGTTCTTTTTATATTTTCTGAAAATTTTGGCAGAAATCTTCGAATGTTGACGCTACCAAAGGTGGTTCTGAAGAGGAAACTCTTGATATCAGTGCTATGGGTGCTGTTATCTTTGTTATATCAGCGTCCACATTCCTCGTTTTGCTCTTCTTCTTCATGTCATCGTGGTTTATCTTAATCCTGACCATATTTTTCGTCATTGGTGGTATGCAGGTAATGTTAGCTAATCTTGAGTATATCCTTAGTTTCATGGTTCAATAGCTAGAACTATGGTCAATGTTTGGTAACAGGTTGATAGTAAACTTTCTTTCGCATTGTTTCCTTCCCTGGTAAAAATACATTACATGATGAACTCTTTTATGTGAAATGAAACAGAGGCCTGCTAAGCTAAGCATTATTATGTCAATATCACAATTATTAATTTATTTTCTATCTCAGGGAATGCATAATATTATCGTTACACTCATAACAAGGTACTCTCAGAAACCCAATTAAGTTTTTATACCATGAAAGAGCTCTATTCCAGCTAGTTAAAAGCATCATGTGATGTTTTCTCTTTATTCATGTTTTTATTTCTGCAGGAGATGCAGTAAATGTGGCCAGAAGAATTTAAAACTACCTCTGCTTGGGAATACCTCGATTCTCTCACTCGTGGTTCTGTTATTCTGCTTTGTGGTTGCTATCCTCTGGTTTATGAATCGCAAAACTTCGCACGCATGGGCCGGGCAAGATATTTTTGTAAGTCCATTTTAGCCTGGTAATTTTACAGTTGTCTAAAGCCAAATTATCCCTATGCATTTTGGTTATTCTTTGATTTTGTTCCGTATGTCTAAACACAACTTCTGGCTTGACGCACTCAACATTTACTTTCACTTCTTGCTCAAATCCAACTCAAGGTTCTTTTTTGTTTTCGACATTTATCGGTTGACTTCTGTAGGACTTAGCTTAGCATGCTTTTGGTTCAAAATTGTCCTTAGTTGGCTTTCTAAGGTTGACGTGTCATGTGACAGGGTATTTGCATGATGATTAATGTCTTGCAAGTAGCTCGGCTACCTAATATCAGGGTAAATTTTCTGTATGTATTTTCCAACTAAAATTCTTTTGTGATCCCTTTGTATGTGTTCTAATGGGTGTCTCACACTTAGGTTGCTACCATTCTTCTCTGTTGTGCATTTTTCTATGACATCTTTTGGGTATTCATATCACCACTAATCTTCAAGCAAAGTGTAATGATTGCGGTGAGTTTTCGTTATTTCCCTTCATTTACCAAATTGTGTCTCATACCTTAATATTTAAATTTAATTCTGTTTCTGCAAGGAGAAGAATATTTAATGTTGTTTCTTCAAAAACCCATCAAATCATATGATTCTTATAAACTTAAGCCTCATCAAACCAGAGCATGTTTACCATTAGTGTGTTTTACTTTTACTCGGGAGCATTATTTGTGTCGGATAATTGCTCAAAACACCCAAAGATTGAGTTTGAGTTCACTTGTTGTAATTTCTTCACTGTATAAAATGTTTGCACATAGCGAGAACGAAGAAGGTCGATGATAGGTTAACCTCAATCACGTTCTAGTTGATTACTATATTCTTCTGTTTGTGTTCATTTATGTCATAGGTTGCACGTGGGAGTAAAGACACTGGAGAATCTATTCCCATGCTTTTGAGAATTCCAAGGCTTTCTGATCCATGGGGTGGTTACAACATGATCGGTTTTGGAGACATTCTTTTCCCGGGCCTTCTCATATGCTTTATTTTCAGGTAACCCTCTCATGCATTGGCTCAATAACGATTATGGTTCACGACACCAATCGTGATCACATCATCTGTTACAAACGCTGTCCGTATTCAAAATGCCCCATCTCAATATGTTTTTTGACCGCTCTTGAACTCTTTTACGTCTCAGATTTGACAAGGAAAATAACAAGGGGGTCTCGAATGGATATTTTCCGTGGTTGATGTTTGGCTACGGACTTGGCCTCTTCTTAACATACTTGGGATTGTATGTTATGAACGGACACGGTCAACCTGCATTGCTATATCTTGTCCCTTGCACGCTCGGTATCTTGTTCATCTCATGAAAAACTCTGAATTTTGATGATTAGTCCCCTATATATGCATTCCATTGAAACCCAACCAAATGCAAGATTTCTTACATATTGAGCGGCTTGCAGGAATCACGGTCATTCTAGGGTTGGTGAGGAAAGAACTCAGAGACTTGTGGAACTACGGGACTCAACAGCCTTCAGCTGCAGAAGTAAATCCATCTCCAGAAGCATAAATTGCTTCAACATACATAACTCAAAACTCTGGAGACTGAAGAACAAGAAGAAGAAGAAACATCAAAAAAGAACAATTTTTCTTTTGCACATAAAAAATATAAGAAATCTACAGTGTTGTGCATACACATGTAGTCTCGAGCCCACCAAAATGTATATAATGTAATGTATATGTATACATACACACAATCAACAACTTTTGATTCTGAAATGAACAAGTTTTTGTATACTGTACAAATACGAATTTGTTTTTTTTTTCCCCTCAAAAAAACTATAAAACCAGCTTTAATAAGGATTTGAAAAGTTTCCAAGTTCAAATATAGATAAACCGAAAGAATTTGGATCAAACTATAATTTTTAGGAACTGGAACTGGAACTGGAACTGACACTTATCATTAAGACAACAAGAGACAGATTCGATTAAAAGAGAATCTTCAGGCAAAACGGTGTCGTGTCTTGTTTACACATAAACAGAGGTTATTAAAAAGTTTGGAAGAGCAGATCTGGAAGAAGAAAGAAGAAGAAGAACTCTCTACTGGTTAATTTTAGCCGGCGGGAAAACGGATATTTTTGGAGGAAGAGCAGCTCTTCTCTCAAAACCATCCCTCTTTCGCTTAAACCCTAATTCTCGACATCCTTCAAAACCTAACAATTTCAATTAACCCAACAGCTTTCTTACTCTCTTCCTTTGAATGATTTCAATGTCGTGTGTCCCAAAAGAAGAAGAAGAAGATACCCAAATCAAAACCGAACTCCACGACCACGCTGCTGATAATCCTGTTCGTTACGCCTCTCTTGAGAGCGTTTACTCCGTTTCCTCTTCCTCGTCTTCATTGTGTTGCAAGACCGCCGCTGGTTCCCACAAGAAGGTCAATGCCCTCAAGCTCCCAATGAGCGATAGTTTTGAGTTGCAGCCTCATCCGCGACCCGAGATTGTTCACGTCTATTGTCGCCGTAAGAGGAGGAGGCGGCGGCGGAGGGAGTCTTTCCTTGAGTTAGCAATTCTTCAGAATGAGGGAGTGGAGAGAGATGATCGGATTGTGAAAATTGAAAGTGCGGAGTTTGATGATGAGAAGGAGGAGGAGAATAAGAAGAAGAAGCAGAAGAAAAGGAGGATTGGTAATGGCGAGCTCATGAAACTGGGCGTGGATTCGACTACTTTAAGCGTCTCTGCTACCCCGCCTTTACGGGGATGTCGAATTAAAGCTGTGTGTAGCGGAAATAAACAAGATGGATCTTCCCGGAGTAAGAGGAATACTGTCAAGAATCAGGAGAAGGTAGTTACAGCTTCTGCTACAGCTAAGAAATGGGTCAGGTTAGGATTCACCAACCATTAATTCTGCTCTGTGATCTTAGATATAAGTTATTTGGTTGAAATGTATATGCCCTGTTGTGTTGCACTTGTTAGTTATGGCGTTCACAATATAGACGTTTTGGTGATAACTGGCACGCTATTTGTTAGTTTTCTCTTGTATGATGGACGAGTTTTGGCATGGCAGGTTGAGTTATGATGGAGTCGATCCTAAACATTTCATTGGGCTGCAATGCAAGGTAGGCTTTGAGCTATAGAGTTGTTTTCTTTAGCTATTTCATTCTCTGTTTATGAGATGGGCTTGTTAACTGTTGATTGTTGTCTAATTGTTAGGTTTTTTGGCCATTGGATGCTGTTTGGTATCCTGGTTCTATCGTCGGATATAATGTAGAGACAAAGCATCACATTGTAAGTTATTTCTGTCTAGTGTATCTGTCACATGTCTTTAATTTTGGTTTTTTGGTGACTGTTAGTAAAATCTACTACAGGTTAAATATGGAGATGGAGATGGAGAGGAATTAGCTCTTCGTCGTGAAAAGATCAAGTTTTTAATTTCTCGTGACGACATGGAGTTGCTAAACATGAAGTTTGGTACTAATGATGTGGTCGTTGATGGTCAAGATTATGATGAACTGGTTATATTGGCTGCTTCTTTTGAGGAGTGCCAAGATTTTGAGCCTAGAGACATCATATGGGCCAAACTAACTGGTGAATGCTTTAAACCGAACCGATTTCTGTATTCTTGTACACGTATTTTCTTAGCTTTTGTTGAAAATATTTAGGCATATAACCTACCTTTATGGTGTAAGAAACATGATGCTGTTAGGAAGTATATTAGTCACCTTCTTTCTCTTTAATACCTAATTACTGGAATCTACTGTAGAATTTCGTGGTGCTTAGTAAGCATGTATTGCCTAGCCGAATAATTTTCTGAAGAAAACTAATTATGCAAACCATACTGCTGTGTGTTAAACTTTTTCGGACAGGTCATGCTATGTGGCCAGCAATTATCGTGGATGAGTCTGTTATTGTAAAGCGGAAAGGTCTAAACAACAAGATCTCTGGAGGAAGATCAGTCCTCGTACAGTTTTTTGGCACCCATGATTTTGCTAGGTGAGCAGATTCTGTAGAGATCTTGTTATACTACCGAATTGTTGAAATTAATGTTACAAATCATAATTTCGAAGTGGAATTGACTATATTTCCTTTGGTCATATAGAATACAAGTCAAACAAGCGGTCTCATTTCTAAAAGGGCTTCTCTCACGGTCTCCCCTGAAGTGCAAGCAACCTCGGTTTGAAGAGGCCATGGAGGAGGCAAAAATGCAAGTTTCTCTTGCTTTTCACTGACATTCTACTTTTTTTATTATTTCCTAATATAGTGAAGTTGTTAACAAACAGACCATTTCCTTATCTTAATCTGAACAAAAACATAATTCCTGTGTTAAATTGCTGTAACTTACCTCATCCAGGTACCTAAAAGAATATAAGCTTCCAGGAAGGATGGATCAACTTCAGAAAGTTGCTGATACTGATTGTTCGGAAAGGATTAATAGTGGAGAAGAGGACAGCTCAAACTCGGGTGATGATTACACAAAAGATGGAGAAGTCTGGTTGCGGCCAACAGAACTTGGAGATTGCTTGCATAGAATAGGCGATCTGCAAATAATTAATCTTGGTAATGTTTGAAACTAATTAGTATGTTGGATCATCCTTAGTTGGAATGGACTCTGCTCATTATGGATAGGCGTATATCACTTGTCTTTGTCTGCCAGGAAGGATCGTGACAGACTCAGAATTTTTCAAGGATAGTAAGCATACTTGGCCTGAAGGGTATACAGCTACAAGAAAATTCATATCACTAAAAGGTAAATTATTTACCAGTTTTTGTGCTTTCTATATTAATCAGGCAGTTTTGTCTCATATATGCGCGATTTCTTGCTTTGACTTTAAGCAGATCCTAATGCATCTGCCATGTACAAGATGGAAGTGCTTAGAGATGCCGAGTCAAAGACTCGCCCTGTTTTCAGAGTGACGACCAATAGCGGTGAGCAGGTTAGGTTTCTAGGTGGAAAGCTTGTGTGGATAGAAAGTTTGTTATAGCCATGTGTAAAATTGATACTTGATTTTTGGACAGTTCAAAGGGGACACTCCATCTGCCTGCTGGAATAAAATATATAATAGGATAAAAAAGATTCAGAGTGCTTCTGATAATCCTGATGTTTTGGGTGAAGGACTTCATGAATCTGGTACAGATATGTTTGGCTTCTCCAACCCAGAAGTCGATAAACTTATTCAGGTTTGTCTTCTTGAATCTGAAATTATATGTGGTGGTTTTAATTTTGTCTCCTTTTACTCCTTCATTCACTGAACTCTCAGGAGTTTTTGGTTAGGTTCTCCGTTGTACTAATTTCGGGACCCTGAAAACTTTGCAGTGCTCTACCCTTCTGCTTTGAAGTTAAAACGCATAATTAGGCATCTTTTATGTTTGGCGTGGAAGTTTAATATAATCAAGCTCTAGGCATTAAATCTTTCTCCTTATCTCTTTGTCGGAGAAATTCTAACTCTTATAGAAACTAAGAATGTGTCCTGGTCTGCATTTTATATATGTTGTGCCTATTATAAGTCTTGACCTGCCATGCAGGGGCTATTACAATCCAGACCACCTTCCAAGGTTTCTCAGCGCAAATATAGTTCGGGAAAGTATCAAGATCATCCTACTGGTTACCGACCTGTACGGTTGGAGTGGAAAGATCTTGATAAGTGCAATGTCTGCCACATGGATGAGGTTAACAGTGCTTCTTTCTTGATAGAACGTTTTGTATGCAAATCTAATCTTGTATCTTTAATATGTTAGTTCTGATTTAGATTTTCGTGTCTGCAGGAATATGAGAACAATTTGTTCCTGCAATGTGATAAATGTAGAATGATGGTATTACTTTCTCTGAGTTGTTCATACTATTATATATCCTTTAAGATCTATACTCTATAGTGGCTGGCATCCTTTCTTTTCCTAGGTGATGTTCAGTTCAAATATTTTTTTGATCCTGGACTAGGTCCATACTAGATGCTATGGCCAGCTGGAACCCCATAATGGCATTCTGTGGTTATGCAACTTATGTCGTCCTGGCGCTCTTGATATTCCTCCTCGATGTTGTCTTTGTCCTGTAGTAGGTGATTAACCCAACCCTTTCGGTATGGACTATGGAGTCTCTATATTCTTTATTAATAGCCAACAAAATATCTTCCAGGGGGCGCTATGAAGCCGACAACTGATGGGCGCTGGGCTCATCTGGCTTGTGCCATATGGATCCCAGGTATAATCTGCACCATTTGATTTGTTACTCTGCATGTTTCTGCTTTCTACTAAGGATTTTGGAGGCTTTACCTTTATTATCCAAGTTGTATGAGCAATGATTGTGATATTATCCAGAAACATGCTTATTGGATGTCAAGAAGATGGAACCGATCGATGGGGTTAAGAAAGTCAGTAAGGTTTGAGCTCTATTCTTTTTCAGTTTCCCTCACATCTATTGTCTTAAATGGAGTTAGTTACCTTTTCAACTAGAGAAGCGTAGAATAGTCTAATTTTCAGTAGCCATGTGATGCTTGAATAGTTGTCTTTTTTTCTTCACACTTCAAAACAGGATCGTTGGAAATTATTGTGCAGCATCTGTGGTGTATCTTATGGAGCTTGTATCCAAGTAAGAATTATTTTGATGGCAAGAAAAAGCTGAATCATTGTGTACCATTCACACATGACAATATTTGAAATCTTACATAAATATTAGTCACTGAATTAAGTATTTAACTAGAACAATGATGCCGATTTTCAGTGTTCAAATAATTCTTGTCGAGTGGCATATCATCCGCTATGTGCACGAGCTGCTGGTCTCTGTGTTGAGGTACTTTCATATCCTACAGGGGATCATACGATTCTGCGTTTATTATATACGTTTACTGAACACACAGATTTAACACTAGAGATGGTTCTAACTATGATAGCATTCTTGTACTGTCATTGTAGCTTGCAGATGAGGATAGGCTTTTTCTTCTATCAATGGATGACGATGAAGCAGATCAGTGCATCCGCCTGCTTTCATTTTGCAAGAGGCATCGACAAACGTCAAATTACCACCTAGAAACAGAGTACATGATCAAACCTGCTCACAATATTGCCGAGTATCTCCCACCTCCTAATCCATCTGGCTGTGCTCGCACTGGTATGCAGTTGCATTGATCAATACTTGCTACAAATAAAAGTGTAGATTTACTGCACTTATGTGGGATGGAATTGTTTTGCTCAAAATTCTCTTACCTCACATGTGGCAATGTGTGTCTTTTGTTCAGCTTTAATGATGTTACATTCTTTTATATTTTATGCTCAGAGATCTAATCTCATGTATTCTCACACTGTGTTTGCTTGTATTCATGTTCACATCTAAAATTCATAAAAGATGGCACTGTATAGGTCAGTTTATTGCTTTATCTTGCAGGATTATTAACGTATTTTCCCTCTGTTTCTGGTAGAGCCATATAATTATCTTGGAAGAAGAGGACGAAAGGAACCTGAAGCTCTTGCTGGTGCTTCTTCAAAGCGATTATTTGTTGAGAATCAACCGTATATTGTTGGTGGATACTCTCGACATGAATTTTCAACCTACGAACGCATTTATGGATCAAAGATGTCCCAAATAACTACTCCGAGCAATATTCTATCTATGACCGAGAAATATACATTCATGAAGGAAACCTACAGGAAGAGATTAGCATTCGGTAAGCGTTTATTCAGAAATCGTGAAATGTGCTACAACTTGTCAAAGTTGCTGCTATGATGCCTTGGTTTTTCATGCCTTTGGGGGGTTTTTGAAGATCAAATTAGTGGAATTTCTGTAAGAAGATCAAACTGGTGGGACTTTTTTTCTACTTGAATTCTTGGGATGTACGGTGCATTACTGTGATGGGTCTCTGGATATAGTGATCATTTTTACTATTTAAGGATTAGACGGGAAACGTTTCCCATAAAGCCTAACATATCTATCATAACAATTTTTTACTTTCTTCTACAGGGAAATCGGGAATTCATGGTTTTGGGATCTTTGCAAAGCTTCCGCACAGAGCCGGAGATATGGTTAGGCATTCTTATATTTCACTGTTGATTCTTGCATAGTATAACGTCATGACTGACAATATTGTGAATTGGGTGGGTGCAGGTGATTGAGTACACTGGTGAACTTGTTAGGCCACCAATAGCTGACAAGAGAGAGCATCTTATATACAACTCAATGGTGGTACGTATACATTTTATACTTATTAGAGAATTCTGAACAATATTGGACCAAATTATCAGCACATTGATCTGTGGCTTTTCTCATCTAGACCGATATATCACTTTACTTTGATGTATTTGATTGAATGATTTCTCTGGCTCGAGCCCTGAACATTCTCTTAGCATTCCCTTTACCACTCTGTGTTGTTAGTATACACATGATCCTAACTTCCACTCTCTTATTCTTAGAATCTGATATTTTTGGTTATGAGTACTGAGTAGTTAGTTATCAATTTACCAAAATAACTTCTTTTATGATATAGGGTGCCGGGACCTATATGTTTAGAATTGATAATGAGCGGGTCATAGATGCAACAAGGACAGGAAGCATTGCCCACCTTATCAATCATTCATGTGAGGTATGATCAAGCAGTTTTGACGATTTGTTATTTAATTTAGTTAGTATCTGCAATATCATCACATTACTTATGGATATGCTTCTGTACAGCCAAATTGCTATTCAAGAGTCATCAGTGTTAATGGTGATGAGCATATTATCATATTTGCAAAAAGAGATGTCGCAAAATGGGAGGAGCTGACCTATGATTATAGGTTTATCTTCGTGCCCTTTAGTTCTCGGGTGACTTTGAAATTCCATTATTACCTGATTCTTTATCTATAAATTTGCAGGTTCTTTTCAATTGATGAGCGCCTTGCATGTTACTGTGGTTTCCCAAGATGCCGGGGTGTTGTTAATGACACAGAAGCCGAAGAACGACAGGCAAATATTCATGCTTCTCGCTGTGAGTTAAAAGAGTGGACAGAGTCCTGAGAGGTAAGCTATATTTGTTAATATGTTAATTTGGGAAGAGTTTGTTCTTTGCAGCTACTGAAAGCTAGTTTCCAGGTTAGTAGATGTCTTATCTCCATTGAAGAAGATGACTTCTTTAACCTGTCTTGATATCTTCGCTAACGGCGTTATTTCATGGTGAGGAATGCATTGCAAATAGGATTCATTAGTCACAAAATAAAACTTTTATCTCAATGCAAGTTGTCTAATTTACTTGCAAAATCCTGCTGTTTACCATTGAATGGAAGCTCCTAACCATCTGTTTCGACTTGCATGTGCTTACTTGATCTTCACATCTGCCATTTCTACAGTCTGCACGAGATATTTATGAGGACGTCACACATTTTGCGAATTCTCATGGTTCTGGCTAACTTTCCCCTCTACAGATGCAGATTAATCTCCCTGAACACATACTGTTACTCTCAATACCCTGACTTGAGATCGTTCATTCTATTCCAAGGTTTTGTAACAATCCATTTCTTGTACAGATAGTAATTATTTCTTACTCAGTAAAGCTTTTTGTAACAAGAGGCACATTACAATCTTTGGGTAAATGAAAAAAGCAGAATTCTCTTATTTCTCCAGACTCAAATGAGCCTTAATCTACTGTTTCACTTATTGATCAGGTTCTTTATACACGATGGTTCCACTAATATCCATATCATCATGCTACCAAACATTTGATATCAGAATGTGATTAGAGATTTAACAGAGGATGATGTTGTTGAGTCAGAAATATGAGGTGCATTGTTTTTTTCAGTCTGACACAACATGTGAAGGAAGAAGTCCTTACCACTCCTTTAAGTCCTCTGTAGTCTAGCTTTATTCCCACCTTTTTTTGGTTATCTGTGCATGTGACCATTATTGGTCGTATCCCTTGACCCATTCCCTCACACGCACATACACAAACGCACGTGTATACATGTTTTTGTGTCACTGTGTCTGTGTATATATTACTCAGCTCTGGAGTATGATGCTTCTGTAGTTCAGTTTACTTGTGTCCAAATGTCAAAACCTCTCAAGTTCCTTCTTTGGTCATCTCTTGCTCTCTTGCTTCTTCAAATAGGTAAATTCAAAGCTTAAAAACTTTTCATTGTAATTTTACATATAGACATGTGATTGGGGTTGTATGTATAGGTTCTGGGGCAATATGTGAGGGCAAAAGCAGCGAACCGGCGGTGAGGCAGACGCAGGTGAAGTGGAGAGAAGGAAAGAAGTTCAGAGTCGAGGTAATGAACAAATGTCCCATGTGTCCAATCATCAACCTTCGTCTGAAATGTCAAGGATTTCCTCAGTCGCTTGTGGACCCCACACTCCTCCGTGTTCTCTCCTCTTCCGCCGGAAACTGTGTGGTTAACGATGGCTTGCCACTGAGTCCAATGCAGACTCTCTCCTTCAACTACTCCAACACACACCAGTTTGCTCTGCGACCTCTTTCTTGGTCTTTTCAGTGCGAGTAAATCAATAAATTAGTTAAATCAATAAAATGGTCGTCATCAATCTGCTGGGTTTCTTCGTATTATCTATATATCAGACCTTTTTCTTTACCATTTTAGCAAAATGTTGAATCTATGTACAAAAGATAAACTATAAGGAGTCTCTAAAGGAGGAAAAGAGTCATGAGGAGAAGTAAAGAAAGTAGAAGAAACAGAGAGGTATCCAAAGGTAATGCAGAAGAGATAAAATGTGAGCCTACTAGATGAACTGTTCCTGTGCCTTCGTCTTTTACTTTTATGCTTGATGAGCCTGCAAAGACAGATAACACAAAGATAAAATAGTTTCAAATTCGAAATCTTTCCCACTCACAATGAGACATGAATCGTTAGAGTGTATGAATATAGCACTTACAGTTGTATTCAGTCCACCCAATGAGCTGATTTTCGAGATCGTAGAGAACAAGCTTGTTTGAAAGCACCAAATCTGCAAAAGAGAACGTAAGATATTGTGGGCATTGGATTAAATCACACGGGGTTCATTGTCACTGAGAGCAAGAGAACACAATGGGCATTTTCCACAAACTGAATTGCATGCAATTAAACTTTGTCACTAAGTCATGCTTTTGTATAATGTGACTGCAAACTATGTATCCAATTTAAGGTACCTCCCAAAAGTGTCATGTTTCTCCTATCTCGGGATTGCATTGCGCTATTTTGCCAACCAATGCACCACATTCCTTCCTGTGAAATTTTGGGGTTATGAGTTTGGTATGCAATGGATAGAAAGATTGAAGGTAAAATCAGATTGCAACAAGAATATTACAAGAACCAAAAATCAACCATAAAGGCTGAAGATGCTTACATGAGGGAACAGATAGTCATGAGGATAAACCCTGAGGAAAACCGAGTTCTCGAAATGGAAAGTGACATTCGGAAACCCCTCATCAACTCTGCAGCAAAGGTAAGATGTGGTTTTCATAAGAAAACTATTGTGTGATACGTTGAGATCACAATGAGCAGTTGCTTACATGCAAACCATCCACAATGATGTCCAACGGTATTCTTGGCAGAGCCTATTTGAAAATTTTGTAGTGTAAATCATTAAATGAAGACGTATAACTAACCTGCCAGAGTACTGAAAGCATTTATAATCTTTATCCACTATGTGAACTTTTAGAGCAGGCTCCTGCGAGGTTATCTAATAAAAGAACCAGATCTATGAGACCCTGCAGTTCAATTTCTTAAAGGAACTGGATATTTTCTTGAACTGTACCTTCTTCACCAATGGTTCATAGATTATCTCTGGAAGATAGGCCAAGGTTGTACCACTGTCAATTATCGCTCCTTTTCTATCTCCAGGTTGAAATAAATCAGCTGGGATAGTTAGAAACTCCTGACCAACTTGAACTGCTGTCATATTGACATTGTAATGTGGTCTACAATTGAAAACAAAAAAAGTCGGTTAACAAAAAAGAGCTAGAGAAAGAACACATTCACCATTTCAGACGAAGCTTTCATGTAAAGTACACTAATGTTATTTTCTTTCTCTAAATAAGAACTGCAAGAAGTTTCACTCTACTATTTGTAACATAGTGGCTGCCTCTACCAGTATATCATTGTGCTTCTTATGAT
>JGI26506J51651_1000067_pt1 | contig 12893 bp, 12 predicted proteins | sample AraCvinosormetaG_FD_51651 | JGI IMG/M metagenome (IMG submission 51651) | reverse complement strand
ATGTTCTATAATGTTGTCATTTTTTTTATAAATCAAATTTAAATTATATCATTGAGTTAATATTTTAAAAATGTCCTAGAAAAATTCACACGTAAAAATAAAGAAAAGAGATTATCCCACACGAGTCGCTAACACGTGTGACCCAAATCATACTCGGGAAAAGCAAAACGATCATTATTTAAAATTAATAATGACGTCATCAAAACAACGATTAATAAAGAAGGAATAATTGGAAGGGAAAAAAATGAACAAATAAGAATGAGCCACCTCTCACCGCTCTCTCCTCGTGCACAGCTCTCTGACTCCGTTAACTTCCGAGTCTCCGAGCATTCTCTCTCTCTTTCTCTTTCTCCATCGCCGCGATTCTGCTCAGCTCTGAGAACGGCGCAAGCTTAGATTGCCGGAGAAAACTTTATGCAATGTAATGTCTTCTTCTTCTTTTTTTTTCGTTTCTTTCTAATTCGTCTTCGTCTGCTTCTTCCGCAAGCTCGTGTTGTTACTCATCTCTCTGCATCGACGATTTTCTTCTAGTTTTGTTGACTTTAGGTTTTCTTTAGATCTTCGATTTCTCAACATTTCTCCTTAATCTGATTGCGTTGCTTTTCCAGTTTTGTTGTACTTGGGAGCAGCTTCAACATTGGAGCATCGGCGATCCAAGTCGGAAGTTCACTTACCTTCGGAAAACGCGACTCTGACCTATCGGAAATAGTAAGATACTCGCTTAGATCTTGATCTTCATTGTGACATTGGTTTTTCTCTCGCGGCTTTTTATTTTCCATAACCGACCAACTTTCTTTATTTCGTCAACGCGATTTCAATTTGGAATTCGAAATCCTTGTAACTGGAGCAGTTAGGGAGTACTTGATGAACTTGGATCAATACTGTTTCTATATATAGCTGATGATTGATTTCTCTTCCTAAATTGCAGTTTCATTGACCTCATATGGAGTGTGTCTAATTGCTAGTGGTTTTGTGGCTTATTGAAGTCTTGGGAATAGTATATTGAGGATGCTATTGTAGTAAAGAAAGTATGGAAGATCTTCGGCTATCACCGCTGAAATTAGGTAGCTTTAAGTCTTCATTGTCAGGGAGGTCTACTCCAAGGGGTTCACCTACACTTAGGAAAGTGCATTCAGGCAGGACTCCACGTAGAGAGGGTAAAGGTAGTGGTGGAGCTGTTCAATGGTTCAGAAGTAACCGGCTGCTATATTGGTTACTCTTGATTACTCTTTGGACATATCTTGGATTCTATGTTCAGTCAAGATGGGCACATGATGATGATAACAAAGTTGAGTTCTTGCGGTTTGGAGGCAAACTCAGAGAAGATGTTTTGCATGTGGAGCAGAATAAACGACAGGATTTAGTTGCTGATGAGAGTTCTCTTGCTGTAGTAGATAATACCAATATAGTCCATCTAGGTGTAAATAAGAGGATGCATGTAACTTTGGCCAAGAAAGAGGATAGCACATCTCGACGAAGCGTGAGCCCCAGGAGGAGGACCAGAAAAGCTAGTCGTAGTTCACGTACTAGGATTCGTAGTACGCAGAAGGTGAGAAAAGTGATGGAGACGAAGGAATTGGATGAGCAAGACCAGGAACTTCCAAACATAAATGTTACCTACGGTAAACTTTTTGGTCCTTTTGGATCATTGGAGGATAGAATTCTTGAATGGAGTCCGCAAAAGCGATCAGGGACCTGTGACAGGAAATCAGACTTCAAACGTCTTGTTTGGTCTAGGAGATTCGTCCTACTTTTCCATGAACTATCAATGACTGGTGCTCCAATTTCAATGATGGAGTTGGCTTCCGAGCTTTTGAGCTGTGGTGCAACAGTATATGCTGTAGTTCTGAGCAGAAGGGGTGGATTATTGCAAGAGCTCACAAGGAGAAGGATCAAAGTGGTCGAAGATAAAGGAGAACTCAGCTTCAAAACTGCCATGAAAGCAGATCTTGTCATTGCAGGATCAGCCGTCTGTGCTTCATGGATAGGTAAGGAAAAGTAGATCTGCTGATTCTTTGACATCACTATTTGCTGACTATCATGTTTAGAAATGCGTACCATAGCTCATTCGTCCTTCAGCTATATTACTGGAAAACGCATTTTATAATAGAAATTGTCATATATAGCATACTCACTTTAGATTGTTTTCTATTAGTGAAAACTTTATATGTTGTTCATCAAAACAATTGTTAAAACATGTTCAATATGCCTTTCTGCCTCAAGTTGGGATACTCATTATGATGTTTGTTACAATCTCCGCAGATCAATACATGGATCACCATCCAGCTGGTGGAAGTCAAATCGCTTGGTGGGTGATGGAGAACCGGCGAGAGTACTTTGATCGAGCAAAACCTGTGCTTGACCGAGTGAAATTGCTAATTTTTCTATCTGAAGTACAGAGCAAACAATGGTTAACATGGTGTGAAGAGGACCATATAAAGCTTAGATCTCAGCCAGTTATTGTTCCGCTGTCTGTTAATGATGAGTTAGCTTTTGTTGCTGGGGTATCCTCTTCACTAAATACTCCAACACTGACCCAGGAGATTATGAAGGAGAAAAGACAAAAGCTACGTGAATCAGTCAGAACAGAGTTCGGTTTGACTGATAAGGATATGCTTGTGATGTCTCTTAGCAGCATAAACCCGGGAAAGGGACAACTTCTTCTACTTGAATCTGTCGCCTTGGCACTGGAGAGAGAACAAACACAAGAGCAAGTAGCTAAACGTAATCAGTCCAAAATAATCAAGAACCTCAATGGCATCAGGAAAGAAAAGATTAGTCTTTCTGCCAGACATCGTTTGAGAGGTGCATCACGAAAGATGAAAATCACGTCTCCTGCTGTTGACAATCATCCATCAGTTCTCTCTGCCACAGGTAGAAGAAAGCTGCTGTTGTCTGACAACGTAACACAGAAACAAGACCTTAAACTTCTTCTTGGATCAGTTGGGTCCAAGAGCAACAAAGTAGCATACGTTAAGGAGATGTTGAGCTTCTTGTCAAACAATGGAAACCTATCGAACTCGGTTCTGTGGACTCCAGCGACCACTCGTGTTGCCTCATTATACTCTGCAGCAGATGTCTACGTAACAAACTCTCAGGTAACCTTTCCCCTTGATCCTTTTATGGCTCCACTCAAAACAAACTATCAATGCTATTTGAAGCGTTCTTCAACTTTTGTTTACCCAGCTTCAACTGTGAAACAGGGAGTTGGTGAAACATTCGGGAGAGTGACTATCGAAGCAATGGCTTATGGTCTTCCGGTGAGAAACAAACGATAGACTTATTGGTTATTCGGGAGAGACAAAAAAAATGCAATGATCTAATTCTAATCATTGTTTTTAATGGGAGCAGGTTCTTGGAACAGATGCTGGAGGAACAAAAGAGATAGTGGAGCACAATGTTACAGGGCTACTTCACCCTGTGGGGAGGGCAGGTAACAAAGTGTTGGCTCAGAATCTCTTGTTTCTTCTTAGAAACCCATCTACAAGGCTACAACTAGGTAGCCAAGGACGTGAAATCGTTGAGAAGATGTACATGAAGCAGCACATGTACAAGAGATTTGTGGATGTTCTAGTCAAATGTATGAGACCCTAACTGTGTACTTCCATCGTTTACTTTTGGTTCAGTTCTATGGTAAGATCGTGTTTCAGAAAGAAAAAACAAATCCCACCAATTCTTATAAAGTTTCATGCTATTCTTTGGACTTTCGAAATCTTTACTCGCATCTTTTGTTGTTGGAATCTGTATCCTGAGAAGCTTAATTACTTGGCGAATTTTATTACACGTGAAGGCATCAGGCATTAATTGTTCACTAGGTTGATTATTGTTATGGGGCAGAGTGAGTTAATAATAGTTTAGTCTACTAGTTAAGATTCTGATCCGCCGTAAGTTTGACTTTGATTTCATATTTCAATCCAGGGAGATATTCAGTAATTTAGAATTAAATGATTTAGCTCAAACTATTTTAGTGCTTTTTCAGCAGTAACAAGAAGGTAAAAAAACATGAGCAGTTGCGAAAATATATGAGAATTGTCTCTATTCAACAGTATAGCTATACAAGATCTTTACATATCCATATGGAAGACTCTTAGAAAAGAGGTTTGTTCAAATCCACATTTGTTTTTTTTTTTCAACCACAACCAACAAAATGGTGATGGAATCCAATGAACTGCTCACTGTAAATCCAGTCAGAACGAAATAATATTGGATTTCCCTGGATGTTTCTCTTCTGTATCGCCCAACATCTGCATGTTGACTCTTGTTCAAGTCCCAGACCCAACTCAGCTACATAACTGTGTGGATCATATGAAGCATGTTGGGGCTGTTCTCAATGTTTAGGCTTGGCTCTGAGTTCCAGAAGCTTTTTTGGTTATTGAAGAGACATCTCAGGCTCCTGCAGAGGATCAGAACTTAATTGCTTAGAACCGATCAGAGAGGGCGACTGCTGCAGGTGATGCTCAGTTTGTACATGTGAGTGTCAAGCACATTTCCAAAACAAGGCCACTTCGCGAAACCAGTTTATGCTTTCTATGGGGTGGGTCCGCAAGGTGGTTACCTGACAGTGCTCTTACAGTTCTTTGTTCCTGGGTGTCCCGACAATCGGACAAATCTGTTAGCCACACTGTAGGCATCCCTTACTATATAACTGAACCATGAGCTGTATCTTATCCACTGCATTAGCAACAACTTTTACTTTGACAATCTATGGTTCTGTTCACATCTCACGGTTCTCTATAATCGTGAACTGTGTACCTTTAGCTTCAGAAGCAATAAAGTCAAGAGTCACAGCTAAATTCTTTACGAAAAATTATCTTACCCAGCCTCGAACAATAATTCGGAAGTATCAGGCAAGTATGCTGCAAATGTCGACTCTTGGGCTAATTCTTCTAGTTTCATGTAAATCTCTTCAGATTGAAGATGTGATTTGTCTCCAGCAACAAATTCATGAGCAAAACCGTTTACCTCAATTAAACTAAAGCCTGGTGTCTTCTTAATTGCAACGTCCACGATCTTTCTTCTCACTTCTCGCAAATCCTTCCATCTTTCGCAACCTGCATATATATTGCATAACAAAGCATAAACAGCCCCATTATCAGGTTCTAACTCAAGGATTTTCTTAGCCGCCAATTCAGCCATTGGTTCATCATTATGAAGTCTAGAAGCCCCAAGTAGAGCTCCCCACACAATCGAGTTTGGATTCATTGGCATTTTCCTTAGTATCTCATATGCTTCCTTAACTAGCCCAGCTCGACCAAGCATGTCAACCATACATCCGTAATGTACTAAACTTGGCTCAATTCTATGGTCGCTTCTCATCTTGGCAAAAAATTTCCTTGCTTGGTCTACCATACCACTATGGTTACAAGCAGAGAGGACGCCAAGGTAAGTAATGTCATCTGGTTGTATTGACATGTCTTGCATTTGAAAGAAAACTTTAATGGCCTCTTGACCTTGTCCATTGTTGGCAAGACCAACAACCATGGCTGTCCATGTGAATTTGTCTCTCTGATCCATGTCATGGAAAACCTTCTGTGCTTTCTCAGAACACCCACATTTGAAATACATATCGATCAAAGCATTCCCCACAACAACATCGTTCTTGATCTTGTTTTTGTCTATGTATGTCTTAATCCATTCACCTATCTCCAAGGAACCCAGATGAGCACAAGCTGTGAGAACACTAACCATGGTGAATTCATCGGGTATCATACCTGCACTTTGCATCTCTCGGAATATTTCCAGAGATTCATTGAAGCAACCAGCTCGTAGGTAACCGTCAATCATAATAGTCCACGAAATTCTGTCTCTCACTGGCATCTGATCAAAATATGTCCTTGCCAACTCCAGATTCCCTCTCTCAACATACCCTTTCACGATAGATGTCCAAGAAATCACATCCCTAGCTTTCATACTCCTGAAAATCCTCACCGCTATATCCATTTCCCCGCACGCAGCATATGCATTGACCAGAGCATTTTCCAATCTCAAACTGGGTTCAGTCTTACACTCACTAACATACTCATGAACCCTTTTACAGAGATCCTTATCTTTCACCTTAGAACAAGCCGAGAGAACAAGAAGTAAGGTAACAGAAGTTGGAGAAACCAAGTTCCTCTCCATCTCCACAAAAAGCTCAATGCTTTCTTCATACTCTTTCATCCTGTTGTACCCAGAGATCATCAAGTTCCACGAGAACACATCCTCTTTGCATCTCCTGTCGAAAACCCCACGAGCCATATCCATTAGTCCACATAAAGAGTACATTTTCACAAGAGCATTCTGCACATAAAGATTAGAACCTAATCCAAATTTCACAACATGGCAATGCAGCTTCTTACCACAAGCCAAAGCTCCTCCATCACGAAGACCGTTCAACAAGAAAGGAAACGTGTGGCTATCCGGAGTCACACCTTCCTTCAACATATTCAAATACAATCTAACTCCTTCACCATCACAATCCACCTTTGACCAACCTTTGATCATATTGTTCCACACAACCACGTCTGGTTCAGGTATTTTCACAAACAGCTTGTATGCATAACTCACATGGCCACCTAAACGACTACACCAGAAGACAAAGAGCTTCTTTTGGAATGTTGGGTTTGGTGCTACACCTCTCGTAATGCTTTGTGAATGTAATTGCTTGAATTGGTCCGTCGTTTTGCAAACTCCAAGGATAGAGATGAAACGAGAGTAATCATTGGATATAGATTCTGTGATCGTTGACATGAGCAGTGCCTTGAAGATCGATAGTTCAGAGTTAAAAGGAGATTTTAGTGGGTTTCGCAGAATCATCTCCAAAAACACATAATAATCTACAATAATCAAAAGCGAGCTCGGACAGTGACGGGAGGACTCGGCCGTTATGTTTATTGTTCTGTTGTCTCCTCATAATCGGTCGAACCGAACCGGGTCGCATAACCGGATGTTCAACAACCAAGTCACTCAACCGGAACCAAAAAAAAAAAAGAGCTCAGACGGCACTTGCTATCGTCACAGTTGGTCAGGACGACTGTGACGGCTTCCGTCACATAATTTGTTCTATCTTCACCGCTCTTAAAGTCGATCGAACTCGTGTCGCACAAATTGATTAATACGCAAACCACTAGACGAGAGCGACTTGTTGTGAAATTACTACTTATCAAATTACATAAACTAAACTGAGAAAGCAACGGAGCGTTTTGACTCGGTTGCTCCAAGAACACAGAGAGAGCAAATTTTGTTTGTTTGATAGAGAGAGATCGAGAAAGGAGAAGAAGGAATCAAGAGAGTAGAAAGGAAATGAATCTATACGCGCACGATCTTTCTCTTCTCGATTTCAATTACAACGTCTCCGGTCCCTTCGGCGAGCCACTATCTCACCGCTTCCTCTCTCCTGGCCCTTTCTTCCAAGGCGAAGAAGACGATTACCGCCGTAATACGAGCTACAGTCACGACGGAGCTAATGGACGAGAACCGGACACAGATTCAAGAGCATCTCCGCCGCATCGCCACGACGGGAGGTCTCCGTTACCTCTGGGAATGGATTGGAGTTCTCCTCCTCGTCATTTGGTAATCATTTTCTCTCTGCAATATTCGAATTCGTTGATTCTGTTTGGAATTTGTTTCTAACTGTAAATTTGTCTTAGGAAGGAAGGAACACGGTTTGGCCACATGATCATCGAACTGGTTGGAGTTACTGTGTCACTGTCCCTTCTTGGGTTGACCTTCCCAAGTCAAGCGTTTCAGATCCTGCCGTGGTGTGTATTATCTTATCTTTTACAGATATTTGTACCAACCTGTTGGTATAGTCATTCTAGCTATAATATGTTAGTCTTAAGATTTTACTTGTGTCCTTATCAGTTTTATAGAGTGCAAGTAGCGATACAATCTCCTGAGGGAATCACTTCTGCTAGGCTGGTACTTAGGAGGTTCAATGATTTCTTGGAGTTATATTCGTCTGTGAGTACTTTCTTTCCTCGATACTCTTTTCTTTGTTCTGGCTTACTCATTTCAGATATTTAGACATTGTCATTGGGCTACCGTGTTTTCAGATTAAAAAGGAGTTTGTGAAGAAAAGCTTACCCCAGGCACCACCAAAGAAGATTCTGAGGATGAGAAACCAGACACTTTTGGAAGAGGTAGATTTCGATTCTCTCAACACTTTAGATTAGTGACAGCAATAATATTCTCAATATGTTTAGTCTATTGTAGAGGAGGTGCTCTCTGGAAGATTGGATGAATAGACTTTTGTCAGATATTGATATATCCAGAAGCGCTCTTATAGCTACATTTCTTGAGCTTGAAGCTGCTGTCAGGTCTTGTATGTGTTCTTCTTTTCCCTCTTTTTTTTTCCTCTTGGTAGAGAAAATATGCAATAGGAAGTTAATTTAATTTGTCTGAGCTCCCACTTCATTTTGTATTGTTGTCTAAAAACCTTGCATGTATTTGCCTATTTACTAATCTGCTTCTTTACTCTTTAAATCTCTTCAGATTTTAATGATGAATATCAAGAAACTGAAGATACCTCTGGGGACATTCCGTCACTTCTACCTACCACCATCTCTGATGTCCCTGGTAGTTCATCAGTTACCATAGATCATGACAATGATTCTGCTGATGAGACATCTAATGCCTCAACAATGAAGCATGACGAAGCTAATCTCAAAAATCTTTTCTCAAGGAATTCAACTTCTGTAGATAATGTGACTGATTGGCATGAGTTGATCACAGAATATGGACTTCTAGATCAAAGTTCTTTTCAGGAAAAAGTTGAACGTCTTTCTAGTACTAATGGAGATGCAGCAACTGGTACCGTAACCAGAGGGGGCATTTCTAGTGGAGTTGGAATTCAGAGGTTGGATGGAAGTGATAGAAAGTTTCAAGAACTGACCATTAAAAGCATTAAAAAAACTCATGTAAGCGATTTTGAGGCGTCAACTGCTGTGGAACCTGATTTAGTTAACCAAGGCGCTATGGATATTCATGGTGAAGCCCATGGAAACATGTATGGTGCAGTAGGTGGAGATACTGAGACTCAGAAGGATCTTGCTATTGTATTTCAGTCTGAGGAGCGACATAAATTAAAGAGGGTTATTGATACATTAAAGCAGAGACTGGAAACAGCAAAAGCTGACACGGAAGATCTTATCTCAAGGCTGAATCAGGAGTTAGCCGTTCGACAATTTCTGTCAACAAAGGTGTGCACAACTATCACCTGTGTTTTTGCTCCTCTCTGTCTTCTTCCCCCACATTATTTCTGCTTCAAATGATCAGCCATCTTGCTTTCTTTGAATATGTTGCATTGTATGTTTGGCATTGGTCTCGTAGGTAAGAGATTTAGAGGTTGAACTTGAAACAACTCGAGAGAGCTGCAAGCAAGGCATGGAGAAAACAGTCCTAGATGAAAAGGAAAGATTTACTCAAATTCAGTGGGATATGGAGGAACTCCGCAAGCAATGCATGGAAATGGAATCGTTTTTAAACTCTATAAAGGTTTGTGTTTCTCTTAGTTTCTTTCACTGTAAAATTCATTTGCATTCAACTATAGATGTTTTTCTTTATATTTGGCTTATAGGACGAGAAAACACATATTGAGACTGCAAATGAGTCACTTGTTCAAGAAAATCAGATGTTGCTGCAGCAGATCAATGATATAAGAGAAAATTTTGAGAATTTTCATAAAGAACACGAAGAGCTGGAAGTGAAAGCGAAAGCAGAGCTGAAAGTCCTCGTTAAAGAGGTCAAGTCTCTCCGAACCACTCAATCAGATTTGAGACAAGAGCTTAGCGGCATAATGAAAGAAAAACTGGAGATGGAGGTAAAAACCCTCGTCGCAGGAGATTTATTCAAGTCTATTAATTCTGTAAAATCTTCTTCTAAGAATTGGAGAATCTGGAAGTTTTAACGCTTAAACCTTATGCAATGTTCAGAGAATTGTTCAACGGGAGAAGGATAGAGAAGAAACTGCAAAAAACGCAGACAAGAAGTTGCTGCATGAGTGTGATGTTCTACAAAACCGGCTTCAAGAATGCAATGTCAAGTTCGACATTGAAGAGGAGGGTAAATTAATAATGGACTCATCATCTCTATCCGAAGCCATCGAGCTACTAGCAACATCCGATAACCGAATAGGTCTTCTAATTGCTGAGGTATAGGATCAACCCATTGCTCTTTGATACTGAGTTTACGCATGTTGAGACAAAAGAGGTTAATGTTTTCTCGAAAACAGACGCAGCTTCTCTCAGAGGAAGTGGAAAAGCTGAAGCTAACATCAGGAGGGCATCGTGGAACAGACGATCTAGTAAGGAAGATGCTGGCAGAGGTTCTGATTGATAATGCCAGATTAAGGAAGCAGGTTAACTCTGTTCTTCGTTGCTCTTTGTCCGGACATGGAATATCAGTCAGAGAAGCCGGAACAGAAGTAGATGAGGAAGAAGGAAGTATTGATCTAGCAAGAACTGTTATGAGCAAGATCCTTGAGAAATGATTTGATCAGGTTTTTCGTGAAACTAAGCTAATCTCAAATGGTTTTATCTTTCTGAAAATACTGTTAAGTATAAATTTGCAAGAGTTTATATGTAAGTACTGTGACTATTGTCTTGTATGGATGCGATCTTACTCTCTTGAATGGAATGAATATATTGATTTGCATGTTTGGCATTGCTCGCGTTCGTAGATAAAAGATTTAGAGGTTTAACTCGAAACCACTCGAGAGAGCTGCAAGCTAAGGCATGGTTTGTTCTTCTATTCCTGGCGATTTTCTTGTTCGGTTGCAAATTATAGATTCATGACATAAGTTTTGTTAGCCTGTGTATATTTCGTTTTCTAATTTGTCCAATTACGGTGAATCGGTGTATTATTTACCATTCTCTGTAGAACAAACAACCATCTTGGATTTGAGTCTCTTTTTAACAAAGCATGACTAGAAGAATCACACTATTAATATTCTTTCTTGATTTGACATGAAGTATAAGTTTTTTTCTGTCCTTGTCAGTTTTATAAAGTGCAAATACAATCTAGCTCCCAAGGGAATCACCTCTGAAAGTAATTAAGCCGATTGATTGAATGATAATTTAAGAAAATTCTTTGTAGCTTTGATTCTAGAGAAAAAGAAAAGCACATTCATATCATGGTAAAAAAAATTGACATTATATTTTCTTCATGTCATTTGGAACTCCAATGGACCTATCTAACAACATGTGTACGTTTGTGACATGGCAGCAGCACACGCTCATGGTCCGAGAGCAAAGATGGCTCTAAGTGAAGTGTCATTGGTATCACCATGTCATATCCTGATTCGTATCTACCAACTTTAGGACACGTGCCTCTTTTGATGTCTTTGGTAATTAACTGCAGCTTTTTTGTTGCAACATCAAGAGAGACGATGCTTTCAGGTAAATACAAGTAAACTAGAAGAGGATTGTTCGGATGGCAAAGTAAAGGGTGTGGGAAAATGATCCGCTTTCTCGTTTCTGGAGGTGCCCTTTTATCCATGAAAACTGCCATGAGGAAGGACATTTGTTTAGTTGTCTCCAGATTATATTGCCGCATGTAATCTTGTATCCACGGAATACCAGAAACCATGTCTCTGAAATAGACAGAATCGTGCTCTTTTTTCCACAAGGATTGTTCGTAATCCACGAGTGTCCAAATAGAAAGATGGTGATGATCATCTAGAAACATAAAAAAGGAGAAAATTAATTATTATTATTATTATTAGTGTCTAGATTTGTTTGAATGGGCTAGGTTTTAGTAACTCACTGGGAAAGGGATAGCAAACGAGCTGAATGATGCGTAGATGGCCCATGGAGACGGTTAAGGTCTCTGAAACGACGGCGCCATGACCATGAGAAGCATGGTGCATCTCTTGGGAACGATGGATGATTATGCATGCATGCCTATACTTAGGGTTATAAGCTACAATAGGTCCGTCATGGGCTAACCAGTGTAGAGCTTTGTTAAAGTTCACGGCCTGGCATTGCGTTGGCCACCATCCCGACTCTGACCAAGGCGGATGCTCGATACAATAGAATTTCCTTTGACCGCGCTTAGAATCTACCACGTAAACTTTAAGCTGAGAAGGTGTAGTCGCTATCAGCTTGACAACATAGTACTCTCCCTTTGACCCATTCCGTGATAACCCGACAGGAAATATTGAGAACTCCCTGTGAGTTTCAGGAATACTGGTCCATCGCATTGTCACAGGATTCACGATGTAGAATTGTGTTCGTAGCTTACCACGTGAAGAATAATATTTCATGCATAGCAAGACATCTTTGTAGGAGGCTAGAACACAAACCAGAGAATGAGCAAACTCAGGATCGATATAGTTGCTTAAATTGAATCCTTTCCAACCGTCTAAGCAAATTTCGTTTGTAGCACACGGAGGTTGTGTGTTGAGGATCAAAGCCAAGCTCTGATTGTAATGAAAAGAAGAAGATAGCAAAGAATTCCACCTCTTGCTCACGCTTTTGCAAACGATGACATCTCTGGGATTACGTAGCCTCGAGAAGATCTCTAGCAACAATAAGCTCTCAGGTAAATCATCGATCATGTTTGCTTCTGTTGTTGCATTACAAGGATCAACATCGTTGAGTTTTCCTTTGACACGTCTCCTTTGTATCCAATGCAAAGCTCTGTTTTTTTTGCTCAACGATGCCATCTTTTGTTAGTTTTTTTTCTTCTTAAAATCTCCAAGTTAACATGCTATATATACAAAGCAAGTCCTAAACCCTAAATCTTTTGGGCTTATTTTTGTAATCTTTAATTATTCCATCTATTCCCTTTCGATTTATTTATTTTTTAAATTTCTGGTAGATATCATCGTTTCCTCTTCTTTTTTTGTAAGTTAACATTTTTTTAAACATGTTTTTAGTTTAACTTTTTGTTCAGAAAATTTCAGATTATAATTA
>JGI26506J51651_1000066_pt1 | contig 12938 bp, 14 predicted proteins | sample AraCvinosormetaG_FD_51651 | JGI IMG/M metagenome (IMG submission 51651) | reverse complement strand
CCTTTTGATCCTCCTTTCTTCGACGATGAAGCTCGTACCATTACTGCTTCTGCTTCTTCTACTCTCTCTAATTTTTCTTCGAAAATTCTTCTTTTAAATGTCTTTGTCAATTTAACAACAAAAAAAGGCACAAAAATAAAAATGTCATTTTTGAACTCAAAGGAAGAAGAACAACGGATCTTTCAAAAAAACAGATTGTAACCAACTTTAGTGATATAATCATATTCATGTCACGTTACTTTCACATTGCGAGATCAAAGCGAAAAAAGACAAGGAAACAAAGACAAGGAAGGAAAAGGTCAGATGAATTGGATGTTGTTGCACTTTGATGAGAGTCTGGGGAGAGTCAGTAGATTAGCTCGCAAGAACTCATTGTTGTTATTGTTTTCTGCGTGAACACCAACTTTCACAGTTTCAAGACGTTCCAACTTGCCCAAGAAATGTCTCATCTGTTCCAGCTTTTGAAAAGAACCTCCATACTCTGAAACCTCTAGCACCTTCACTTGACATGTCAACAGACAACATAATACCTCCTCTTTCTTTCCAATCTTCCTCTGCTTCTTAGGGATGCAAGCACATGCGTCTCCGCATTTACTTGTTACTCTGTGGACAAGACCCTGAAACCAGAGACCAATTTGACATGAATGGGCAACACAAACAACAACAAAAGAATCTCAGCAAGGAAAATGATAAGACCTTGATGACTAAAGTGTGCAGATTTGGACAACTCCTGATCAAAAGTGGCATTACTTGCCAACCATTTCGCTTGTTACTCTCAATAGATAAATTAAGGAGGAGATTGTTGAACACCGGTATGGATTTACAGCGGAAATGAAATACCTGATTTATATATCCAGAACCATATATAAGTGAAAGACTTTGCAAACTAGCTTTTCTATATACAATGGATTATCAATCTCCACAAACCAAAAAACAATCAATAGATAGACGAAGAAGTAGTAGCAAAAGACTAACCTCAAGGGAATCAGGAGACAAGTGAAGGGTTGTAATGTTGGTTATACCCGCAACTAGATTTGTAACATCACCATAATAATCAAAAGGAACATTAAAATCCCAACCATAAACATCACCATCATTATCAGACGAACCATAATTGTTAAATGACTCCAATAGTCTGAGATTCAGCCTGGCTTCAACAAGCGAATTCAAATCAATAAGGTCATAATTTTCGGAGAGATAACTAGAATAGTCAAGGTAGACAAGACTTGGTGCTATAAAACAAGGTTCTTGGTGATCCTCATCCTCTTTAAACTTTGGACAATCGGTAAAAACCACAAGTCTCTTGATGGATGCACATTTCACAAACGTACCGCTAGATAGTAAAGCATTAGAAAGTTCAGATACAGCTTCACGAATGTATAACTCTTCCAATGCAGGGCAGCCATCGAGGAGGTTACAATATTTGTCAAAACCAATCTCGAAAGAAGATGAGAGGGAAAGTGATTTAAGGGCAGGGAGAAACACAGTCTCAACTTGAAAATCATATCTACCGGATAGTGTGAGCTTAACCAGTGTGTTGCTCGTGAACAGCTCTCTCTCTATACCAACAGGATAATAATATCGATCCGCGTACAAGTGTAGTTCCAGTAAACCACGTTCTTGTTCCATTGCAGTGAAAATCCAACGTAAGTATGCATCTACACAGTAAAGTCTAGGCTCATGACGCAGAGAGAACTTTTTGATGGGAGAATTGCCTAACAGAGCAAATGTCTTGTTTACGAAATCTACGAAGCGAAGTGAACCATTTTCAGCTTCTTCGTTGGGATAAACAACCATCGACTCATCAAAGCAAGGTTATCTACAAGACCCAGCAGATTTCTCCACCTCTTGGACAGAATCGATGTGGAAGCAGCCACTTTTGTCGGAAGCAAAGACAGGATTTTGCCAAGAATCTCATCTGGCAAATTGTTTATTGAATCCATCATACCCCAAAAATTACCTACGACACACTAAAACAACTGTCGATTAGGTTCCTCCTATCCTATTGAAACGTTTTTGCAACTAAACAAGCAAGAACAAAAAAAAAACAGAATCAAAGATGGATCCTTTAAATCGAAGGAGAGAGTGTAATTTAGGAAGTGAAAGATTTTTGGAACTTACGATGGCAGAGGAGACGAGGAAGTGTACCAAAAGCTTGACAATGGAATCTAAGAGAAAGACAAAGCTCTTTTTTATACTACTGTAACCTAACCAGGTTAATAATTTCAGAATCTAAGAAAAAAAACGTATTTTGTGCTTTTGCCTTTTGGGCTAGTTGGTTCAATTAGGTGGGTTTTATATCACTTTCTCCATGACATTAAGAAGCTTCTTTCGATCTCATTATTGTTTTTGCGTCTTCTTTATTAACAGTTCAGAGATTTTGTGTTGCAAATATTATGTAGCTTGAGTCATTTATGATGGTTCAGTAGATATGGAAGAAGAATTTATATCATTCTCCTATCCAATGGATATACAAAAGATAAGTTTTACAAAAGCAACTTGAAATACTAGAAGAGCTTAAGAACACGGCTACGTCTAGCAAGGCAAATAGAACATAAGAAGATATTACTTATCCATCCTATGCAAATTCAAATGTAGAGAGTAGTAATGAATTTAGAGTGCAGCACGATATAGCGGAGAAGACGATGGGCTAATACTACATTTGGTAAAACGGATTGATAGTATTGTTTCACCACTTTGATCCCTTTCTCTCCATGGTCACCTCTTGTTTCAATCATCTTTCTTTTTTTGCTTTTGTTCTTAGTTTTATCCACTCCAAAACAGCTCTGTGAGGATACATTTTCGTAGACGGCAGCGCGTAAATTAGAGATGACAAACCTTGTCAAGTGTTTCTGGTATGTTTATTTTTTACCTAAAAGAGTCACTTATACAATTTGATGTGCAAGTTTTGATGATTGCTGACACAAACACAACTAAACTTGCATAATTGATAATTCCCCAATATTCTGCGTTTCTCTTAACCATAAACTATTGCTATATAACAATAAAGAAAGAAAATCAGATGAAGTGGACGTTGCACTTTGCTGAAACTCTGGCAAGAACTCACTGTTGTTGTTGTTTTCTGCGTGAACACCAACTTTCACGGTTTCAAGACATTCCAACTTGCCCAAGAAATGTCTCATCTGTTTCAGCTCTTTAAAATAACCTCCATACTCTGAAATCTGTAGCACCTTCACTTGACATGTCCGCAGACAACATAATGCCTCTTCTTTCTGTACAATCTTCCTCTGCTTCTTAGGTATGCAAGCGCATGCATCTCCACATCTACTAGTTACTCTGTGGACAAGACCCTGAAACCAGAGACCAATTTGACATGAATAAATTAATGGGGCAACACTAACAACAGAAAAAAATCTCAGGAAGGTTTATATCATACCTTGATGACTAAGGTGTGTAGATTTGGACAACTCTTGAGGAGAAGTGGCATTACTTGCCAACCTTTATCCTTGTTACTCTCAATAGATAAATTAAGGAGGTTGTTGAACACGGGCATGGATTTACAGCAGAAATGAAACACCTAAGTTATAAACGAACACAACCAAAAACCATAAATAAGTAAGAGACCTTGCTAGCTCCGGTAACAAACACTAAGACGAAGCAAAAACTAACCTCAAGGGAATCAGGAGACAAGTGAAGGGTCGTAATGTTGCGTATAGCCGCAAGTAGTTCTGTAACATCACCAAATATAGGCGCCTTTGGTTCTACAATATAATAATCACCATCATCATCATCATCATCATCATCATCATCAGAATAATCATAATCGTTAGTTGACACCCATAACCTGAGACTCAGCCTGGCTTCGACAAGCAAATCGAAATCAAGAACATCATACCGAGCCGAGACATAACTGGAATAGTCAAGGTAGACAAGACTTGGTGCTTCAAAATAAATCAGTTCGTGCCAAATCATTTCATTTGGATTATGGGTAAAAATCACAAGTCGCTTGAGGGATGCACTTTCCACGTTGGTACCACAAGTAAGCCGCAAGAACGGATAATCACCATCACGCATGTATAATTCTTCCAACACAGGGCAGCCATCGATGAGCCGTATATAGTTGGTATAATCACCCAGAATTGAGAAGAGAGAAAGTGATTTGAGGGCAGGGAAAAACACACGCTCTACTTCAACAAAACATCGAGCGGATAGTGTGAGCTTAACCAGTGTGTTGCTCGTTAACAGCTTAGTTTCTATGGCAACAAAAGACATGGGGGTGGCGTGCAAGTGTATTTCCAATAAACCGCGTTCCATTGCAGTCCGAACCCAACGCCGGACCATACCGTCCACATCATCGTTATACTTATATACACGAGACAGAGAGAACTTCTTGATGTGAGAATTGCTTAACAGAGCAAATGTCTTGTCTACGAAATCACAGAAGCGAAGTGAACCACTTGTTTCTTCTTCTTCGTTGGGATAAACAACCATCGACTCATCAAAGCAGAGGTTGTCTACAAGACCCAACAGATTCCTCCACCTCTTCGACAGAACCGATGTGGAAGCAGCCACTTTTGTCGGAAGCAAAGACAAGATTTTGCCAAGAATCTCATCTGGCAAATTGCTTATCGAATCTCTAGGAGAAGTTCTCATCATAGCCATAAATTAGGGTTTTAACTACAGGAAGAGAAAGTTTTTGGAACTTACGATGGCAGAGAGACGAGGAAGTGTTCCAAAAGCTTGACGATGAAAATCTGAGAGAAAGAGAATTAGGTTTTGGAGGGTTTCTAATTAAAAGATACATTTTGGGTATTTAACAGTTTCGACTTTTGTGGATTTTATATGTTGGGCTAGTTGGTTCAATTAGGTGGGTTTAATAAACTTAAAAAGCTTCTTTTTCGATCTCATTATAGTTTTTGCGTCTTCTTTTTTAACCGTTTAGAGATTTTGGTTGCAGATATTATGTAGCTTGAGTCATCTATGATGGTCCTTCAAAAATTCAAATCATAGTATTATGTTGCAGGGTTCAGGCGAGGTTCGTGAAATATTTGACTTTTAAGACAAAGACAGTAATCTTTCGGTATGTTATTCCTGGTATAGAAAGAGTGTTAAAAACACAAAAGACATCAAACAAGATGATCCTACTTAGACAGTAATCTTTCGGTATGTTATTCCACCACTTTCTCACAACAACAATGTCTCCATTGTGGTCAGATGAGTGGTGAATCATAGGGTTTTAGTCTGTAGTCTTATTGAACCTTTTCTTATATATTCGGTGTACATAATATATTATCGAACATTTTTACCGGAATTTGCTTGTTCGACTTAGTTTGCACCTAAAATCACAAGGTTATTTTGATGTTAAATGTTGCTTGTCTAACAAGGCAAATAGAACATAGGCAGACATTATTATCCATCGTAAGAAATACAATGTAAAGAGTAGTAACTAATTTAGAGTGCAGCATGATAGAGGGGAGAAGATAATGGCGTAATGCTACATTTGGTAAAGGGATTGATGGTATTGAGTCTCTTGAACCACTTGGATCTCTTTTTCTCTCCAGTTTCACTTCTTGTTTCACTCATCTTTCTCTTCTTGCTCTTTTTCTTACTATTTTCCAATCCAAAGCAGCTCTGCGAGGATACATTTTCGTAGACAGGCTCTCTCGATGACTGCAGCTCGTAGATTTGGTTCTGGAGATGACACATCTTGTGAAAATGTTCATCCCTCATCTTAAGAACGCACCTAGCAAGCTTAACTGCTTCGTTTTTCATGAACAGCGCTTCACTGGCGAGCTCTCGGTTCTCTTCCAAGAGGGAAGTAAGTTTGTGTCCGAGATTTGCGGTTTCTTCTACAGCTACTTCCTTCTCCATATCAAGCAACATCACAAGCTTCTTTAGCAAGCCAATTGTCTTGCAAGCTTCTTGCAACGTTTGTTCTCTGCGTTGTAATATGTGCTTCGCGGTATCTTTCTCCAAGTTTGCAGTAACGAGCTGCGAGACTAAGTCTTCAATGTTCTTTTGCATATCACAAGTGGAGACTTCCATCTGTTGAAAGGACAAGATGCTCTCTACTTCAGAAGTGATGTCAGTATCGGTATCATTGTCATGAGGAATGACTTGTTTAGGGTTTTGATTGAAACGGTCCAAGAGAGTGGCGTAACCATCGTAGAGATCTTGACAGAGTGAGAGAAGGAGAGGGCTTCTCTGGTAAAACCATTCAGCACGTTGAGAAAATGTTTCACCGGTTTGGTTATCATCAAGAGCAGAGACCCGCATTACTTGCATCCGAGACTCAAGATCTGTGTCCATATTCACCAACATATCAAACAAAGTAAGCACAAAAACAATATACAAAGTTTGAATTTTTAAGTGTACCGGAGAGAGATGGCAACTGTGGAAGAGGAGACTGAGAGGCATCCATGGATTCTGTCGATTGCTTTGCTGGTTAAGAGATGGAAGAGAAACTGCCAAACAAGGGAAGCTCAATGAAAATTCAAAAACCCCATTTTCAAATTATAGGGAAAAAGAAAGGCAAACGCATGAAATCAGTGAGAGAGATTGATATATGGCAATTAATGGGCTTTGAAGAATTTACCATAAATGCTGCAAATATCCGACAGGGTGAGAGAAACTAGAAAGCATAAAAGAGGCAGTAAAATCAGCCTAATTTAAAATTTGTAAATGTTCCACTTTAGGCATTTTCCACGCAAACCTCTAAATCAAAACCACATGTTTACTTGTGTGATAACGTCAATACATATAAAGAATTGTAGTCAGGATTTTAGTCCTGGATCTCAACGCTTATACCTACAATGTAGTAGTGTGGTCGACAATACAAACAACCTAAACATCTCTAAACACAAAATCTCTTGAATAAAGATTTAAGACGAGTTAAAGAAAGGATCAAAGCCTGTTTTGAATAATAAAGTTTAGTAGTTGTCAAACAAGAGTCATAAAGCATCTCATACTCATAGAGAAAGAGTGATGAAATATCCAAACACACGATAAGTCTTAGAAAGCATACATGATATTCTTCATTAATTTAGGTCATAAAGATAGATAGAGGGTGAATCAACTCAGCAGTAGAACATGACACGCTTCACATTCTCTTTCAGAGCTGGGAGTGGCCTCACTGCAGCATTGACATTAGGCCCGCGTGTGCTTCTACCAGCCATTCCACCTCCACGTGCCATGCTCCCACTAGCCATTGAGCCACTGTCTGATGTCTCTGGCTCCATGTAGAATCGAGCCCTAAAAGCTGCTAGATGTGCATAATATGCAGGGGGAACTACAATATCCCAAAACAAAAAAAAAAACATTGAATACTAAATCTCTCTCTTCTTTATATCAAAATCAAGATGACATTAAGGGATGGGAAACACAAAACTTACCAATTGAAACTGAGCGTGTGCATCTTGCATACCTGTACAAGTCAAAAAGGTAGTTTAAATGTTACTCTTATTTTCCTTGCAATCTTGCAAACACTTGTAACAAGGAATATGTTACAAAGGTAAGAAATCTTACGTGTAACATAAGTTATTGGTCAGAGATTGAAGTCCATCTGCAGTAAAGTTGTTCTCATCCCAAAGAACGTGGTAATGAGCAGGTCGAGAAGTGCCCTGTTAATGGAGTTTTGATTTGTTAAACACTTCAAATAAATTCTCACCCACAAACTCATAAATTATACCTGAATACCAGCATGACTACAGAGGTAAAAGTCAAACTCTGTAGGGTGGCAGATTTTAGAGTCCACAACAGTGCCTACAATTAACAAAGGGGTTAAAAACCAATGCAAGGGATTTTCAGCTGATTAGGTCTACGCACAAAAAGCTTGACAAAGATCCAAACTTGTCTCACCAGGTAAAATATTCCCACTTCTGTCCACCGAATGGCGATCATTGTGGTTCTGAGCAAACAGCCTCGTGTGATGACGCTTCTGCACCACCACAAATGTCACTGGTGGTTGATAACCTGCTTCCAGCGAAGCACAGGCCTGAAATGAGTTGAAATTAAAATCAGATTAAACAGAAGAAAACGAGCACGCAACACAAGCCATTTGTTAGAAGTAACTGTTACCTTGCGGATGGCATCAAGTTCATAGAGCAAAACTTGGTAAAATTGTCCCTCACTGACTCCATCCCTGTGCAGAATAACCATATAATACATTTCAGAAAGAAAGACAGAAAGTTATTTAGTCAAGTAAATGCCATAAGAAGAGTTAATACCTGTAGAAGATGATCCTTAGTGGTTTATGCCCAGTTGATCTACGGAAGGCTATGAGCAACTCCCTGTTCAAAAGTAAGGGGAGAAACGTACAGATCTGTTACTTAAGAGCAAGCTAAAGCTAAAACCCAATCACGAAAATATTAAATAACATCCACACGTACTTTATCATGCCACCAGTCACCACACCTTTCTGAGGATCCTTCCACTCTTTGAACAGATCCTGAATGAGCTCCTGCCTATGCGCTTGAGCGCAAACTAATCCAGCATATTTAGTGATTTCAGGCCAATCCTGAGATGCCACAACCTGAAAACAAAAATTTCGTTGTCAACAAAACAAGCACAATTTGAAAAGGTTAAGGCCATGGAAATAAACAAAAGCATCCATATACAGAAGTAGATCTTAAAGGAGAAGCTAACTTACAGCAGCAATAGATGGGCTTGAATCCTCTCCAGGGTGAGGGTGGGTAACATCAGCACCAAATATAATGGTGGGTCGATCACTGACTAGAGGAATCCGCCTAGATAGAGCATCAACAAGCACTGTGTTTCTTCCTCCAACCTTCACATTAATCTTCAGCGCAACATTAGCCATGTATTGTTTGCTCATCTTAAAGACATGCTTTGTCAGGCAACATTGAGAGACTATGCCGAGTTCAGTCTCACATATGCGTTTCAAATCACCTGCAATGGATATTATTAAGGAAAATAAGTTGAGAGTGTGTTCCTAAGCAGAAGTAGACAATGAAACATCCGAGACCATGGCTCATACCGTATAATGATCCATTATTATCGGGCAGAATGACAATAAGCAGATCAATTTCTTTTCCTTGGGAGAGTTTTGATGTGGCATCATGATATCTAGTCTTCAAGACCTTCTCTACTTGCTCAGGGCGAGCACTGACTGGTGGGAGGACTGGTTCCGGATTAAATGCCTGCAGGTAAGAAATAAAAAATTAAAGGGAAGGAATCAGTGTAGGAAAGGTTAATAAACTGATCAAGTTGTGCTTCCAAAGACTCACCATGCCAGATACGTAACACATTTGAGCAAGTTCCTGACAAAATGTACGCGCTAGATTGTCCTGCACTTGCCTAGAAAAGTTGATGCAGATCCAATTATTCACCGTTCCACCATTGATCATTTTCTGCAGAGAAGACTCATATCAGCCAGACAACAGAAAACGTTGTGATCACTTTCAAAAAATAACAAAGACAAATTCAGTGTGTATCTACATAGCTACATGAACAAAATACTCTCTGCAACTAGTCAAGTGCCACACCCATACTCATATCAAGAGAATAGCATTTTAGAGTAATATGTCTCATAACAGACAAATAAATAAACAATTTTCTTGCCAATTACCTGGAAATATACAGCTCAGCCATGATTTACAAAATATTCACATAAAAATGACAGCATAAGTATATATAGGTAACACAAGCAAGAAACATGTAAGTGCATAGTTGAAAACCAGGAACATTTTCGTCTAGTTACCTTATTCATCATGTTCCATTGACCAACTTGTGGCAGACAAGTCCCTTCCCTTCCAGACTCGTGGTACTTAAGCTGCAGAACATTAAAATCAGATTGGAACCCTAATTTGAGTCATTAAGATACAGAGAAAAAGTGTAATAGCAAAGAGACAATGGGAACGATTACTATACCCATGGAGGAGGCAGTATACGAGCCTCAACAGAAGCCAGAGAAGTACTTATTTTGATGCCAAACTCTTGAGCATAATTATCTTTAGCATAATCATTGAGTTGCACCGTCTAGAAATCAGAAAATATTGTATAATGTTAGCAATAAACAATTGAGTTTTCAACAACAGCAGCCAGAAGACACACGCGCTGCTAAATTAAGAGCACAACTCTGAAGATGGTAATCTGCCTCACTATTTATGAAGTAAAGGCATCATCTCAAGGTAAATCACTCTCTTCAAGCAAACATATGCATCCAAGTAAAGAAGAAACAGGTTTTTAAGCCATTCATTCCATAACATCCTTTCAGCCACAAGTTTATATGATTATAAACAAGTTAGATATGAATTGAGAAAATCACTTACTTCAAGTAAACACATGCAACCAAGTAAGAATAAACAGATTTTACAATGATCTATTCCACAATGAGGCTTTATCACCAGCATACATTATTTAAAACGACTATCAAGATAGGCGGACAAAAAGATACTCTTGATTCAAGTGAAGGAAAACAAAGTTATCGAAAATAAAGAAACATACCTGTAAGATATCTTTTTCTCGATCTATCGGGCGCTGACAGGTAACCTTCAGCAAAGCAGTGATCTGTCTCTCATTCAATCTTTTGGAATACCGCTGGCCTTCAACAATCTTGCATACCTGTGCAGCAACACATTAGAATCGGAAGTACTGGTGAGCTAATAAAACCTGATGACGTATTTCAAAGTTACCTCCATTGGTAAGTAATTAGGCCTATTAGAATTCCCAACTTGCAAGCATGGTAGTTGAGTGTGCTGAATGCGAAAACCATATGTTTCGTGGAAGTATTCTACAACAGATTTCTGAGTATTTCTTTCATCTACTGGGAATCTGAAAAGGATAAAAACAGAGAGTAAAAATTAATTTCATCAAGTTCAACATTCGCGAAATAAGAGTAGTAAATCTAAAACAAATACGCACGTCAATTCCCGAGTGGCCACAGCAGTCAAACCGGAAATGCGGTACTTCCGGCGCATGTTTCCTCGATGAGTCACTTCAACTTTGACACCTCTAAGAGCCTTTTTTATCTGTTGACAGAAGAAGATTCCAAGTCACTAAGCAAAGAAGAGTAGATTAATACAACATTTCACTTACTACAGAAAATGACAATTGATTCATACCTTAACACGATCAGCATCAGATAAAGGTCGAGAAGAAATATCCCGGTTAAGCAAATCACAGACAAACTGAATCACAGGGTTTGCCTCTATGAAGGCTGTCGATGACATATCTACAAAACAGACAAAATTGCAGCACAACCATGAGTTAAACATTCAAGGAGAACCAGATATCAAAAATTATTGAATGTAATACAGCAAGCCATCACACCAATATTGAGTGATAAGCCCATCTGTGTAGGACGAATGCTTTGGTAGAATCCACGCCAGCTCTCCAAGCCATCCCCCAATGATTGTTTTTTTCCTATATCAGGGGAATAAAAGGACCGGCCCACCGGAATATACCTGATTCTAACATGTTAGCAAAACTAAACCAGCTGAGACTTACAAGCATGGTAGTAAAGAAGCAAACATCCATAGGATGAGTAACCAGTACCTAGAGGTCGGCAGCTCACGAAGAACAATGTCAAGAACCTGCAGAGCTTCCTGTGGGGCATCTGATTGTTTCCCCTCCAAAAACATTCCTAGGTGATGCAGATCAGCACGTGCAACTAGCTTGATCACAACTTTAAATTCCCTTTCTCGTCTGTAAAATAGGAAAGATGTTATTATTCTGAAACTTCCTTATTAAAAAAATCAACAAGAAACCATAAGAACTAGACCTTTGACCTCCAGCCCCTACTTCTTCGTCAAGAAGATTGATTCTGAACTCCTTGGAGTTAAAGGGAAGTGGACCAGCAGTGTAAAGACTTTTTCGACCATCATACGCTGGAAGACGACTTCCAAGGTGAGAATCACGATAATTATCAACAAGTTGTTTCATCACAGCACGATTGACACCCCTTGATGTAACTTCCGGAGTAATGGTAACCTAACAGAAAGAACACAGTTGGTCAGGTAAATTTATAAATAGACATTAGATGTATGGTAGCTAATACTAAGGGAACACAAAACTCACATCATAATGGTGCAAATCCTTATCAGGCAGTTCAGCAAAGAAATGGTTAGCCTTCACAATGCAACGCTTTCCACTCTGTCCTTTACCAGGCCTCATTGGAAACTTGAAAGCCTTGCTAGAAGACGGTATAGGCTGGATTGCCTGACTGGGAGCTCCTTGTTCAACAGAGAGTTGTTCAAATTGCTGAGCCAGAACAGTAGGTTCTGGTACCTGGGTAGGACTCACCTCAGACAGTGTAGGCTGAGAAGACACCGCTTGATAAGTAGGTGAGGTAGCTTGATGCAGCTCGGGAACTGATTGTCTCTGCGGTGGTCCAGAAGAAGGTCCACCTCCACGGCCACCGCCATACCCTCCTCGACCTCCTTGATGAGGAGGTCCTCCTCTTCCTCTTCCTTGGTACTCTTGTGGTCCTCCATACTGTTGTTGCTGTTGTGGTGGTTGCCCATATCCACGACCACCACGACCTCCCTGTTGAGGTTGAGGAGTATAACCCCTTCCACCTTGGTGTTGTCCTCCTCCCTGCTGGAAACCACCTCGCTGTGAACCACGTCCACCACCTGAGACTGGACCAGCTTCACGAGGCCCAGAGCCTTCACCTCCTTCAGATGGAGCATCCGTTCTTCTCTTTCTCACCATGATGATTCCTGTGAAAATAACACAACCACCCAAAAACAGTGGGTCATTTTAAAATTATCCTTGAAAATAAGAAGCAAACATTGAAAACAAGCACAAACTATCGAAATATAGAAGCAACAGAAGAAAACCCTAACTAGCTTCAAAAACAAACGACTCAGAAGCACGAAAACCAGTGATTAGCTAGAGAGATAGAAAACCAAATTCAACAGCCCAAAGCAAACATAGAAAACCTAGTAAGAAACAATCAAAGACCTAAACAGAAAACGAAGTAAGAAAACAAGCACGAAACTGTAAGAAATTTGAAG
>JGI26506J51651_1000064_pt1 | contig 13015 bp, 8 predicted proteins | sample AraCvinosormetaG_FD_51651 | JGI IMG/M metagenome (IMG submission 51651) | reverse complement strand
TTCCTAAAGATAGAAAGACACTAGAAATTTATAGCATTGAGAATTATACATTTAACATTTTTATCACTGATCCAAATTCAAAATATACACGCATGCCTCATTTGGATTCTTATCAAAAGAGGCATCCATTATAGACCAAAATAAACCACCGAAAATAAAATCAGCTATTCTATATACCCATCTGTTTCATCCACAAAGACCATTTAATAGCCTCAAGAAATTCATCATTCCTGCGCAAAGCTGTGACCAAATTGGTGTAAGTTACTTTATCAGGTATTATGTTCCTTCCCCTCATCTCCTTCACCAACCCAACAGCTTCTTCAACCATTCCACCTATACCATACGCCTTTATCAGCGTGTTATAGCTACACAAGTCAGGACCAAGTCCCGATTCTTTCAATTCTTTCAGAACATCAGCGACTTCATCGATCCATCCTTGCTCTCCATATATATTGATCATGATGTTGTATGTATAATGATCCGGTCCACTAGTCGACTTCTTCATTCTTTTCAAGATGCTTCTGAATTTCTCCATCTGTTTATCTTTCCCATATGCATCCAACAAAGTATTATAAGCTTCAAGTGACACAGAAAACCCGTCAAATTGCATATTCTTAATCGCTGATGACATGTTTGTATAGTCCTTGTTCTTTCCATAGGCAGCTATAATGGTGTTGTAGGATATAACATCCACAACTCCGTGTCTTTTCGCCAACAAGAAAAGCTCGTTAACCTTTTTGAAGAGCTTGGCTTTACCATATACATCAAGGAGGACATTGAATGTGACAGTATTAGGAGTGAATCCATATCGAATCATTTCCTCAAAGGTTCCTGAGAGTTCATCAAGCGGAAGAGCACGTGCGCAGCAGTTTATAACACAATTGTACATCTCCTGATTCCAATGGATCCCACTCTTTCGAATCCTGTAGTACAGATGCTGGAGTTTATCCTGAAGGTCACACTTCTGATATATCCGAAGCATATCGCGGAACAAGTACACATCCGGAACAATGTCTTTCTGCTCATCCATGATTTCTAGGACAGAACAGGCTTCTTCCAAGGATCCGGCTTTCACATACATCCGCACCACAATACTGAATCCAATCCTGTCCAACACAACTCCAGAAGATTTCAAATTTAAATAAAGCTTCTCCGCTTCACTAAACTCACCCATCACAGTATAAATGTCAATCATTGTAGACGTAATGTGCAGATTTATCTCTTCATCAGATTCCATTTTATGGTTGTATATTTTCACAGCATCAGTAAGTTGACCAGATTCTTTGCAAGAGCAAATCAACAGATGATACAAGTGGGACTCAAATGCTGAGTCTCTCCACTTTTTTTCTCGCAACAACCCCAAGCAATCATCAACCATACCATGTTTGACATATGCCATCACTAGACTCGAGAAAGAAGTCTGGTTTAAACGGATATGATTATGAAAAGAACCTTTGAGAACATAAGGCACCACATCAATCTTCCCCACCTTCTCATAAGCCTGCAGAATGATGCCAAGAATCGAGGAATATTGGCACCCGATACCAGTCATATCTTCGATTGTCTTAATAGCACCATCTCTGTCTCCATATTTAGCCTGTAAATTGATTAAAGTAAAAAGATTGAATGAATTGGGTTTATAACCACACCGCTTCAGCTCTTGATAGTAATGTTTTGCCTCCTCGTAATTGTCAGCGCGGCCCCAACCTTCAATCATTGACCTGTAACTTGTCTCATCTGGTTCCAGCCCAATATTACAGAGGCGGTGGAACAAACCCTGTGCAGCCTCCATCTTAAAAATCTTACCATAACCAGTTATCAGAGTATTGTATGCAATGATATTCGGAGAAAACCCCGCAGCTTCCATAGAAACCAATATAGATTCAGCTAGCTCCATTTTCCCTTGTTGACTATAAGCATTAAGCATCACTAACCAATTCTCTAACTTCAGCCTCACTCTATCTTGTTTCATCAAGTCTATAACCCCCTCTGCTTTATCATATAATCTCAAACGCGTGTAAAGCGTTATCATCGAGGAGTAAGCAGATTCACACACAATCCCGAATTTTCTCATATGAGAAAATGCAAATTCCGCTTCTTCAACATTCCAGTTCTTCTGGTAAAGACCCATGAGCATACCTATTGTAGCCACATTTGGTCTAACACCAAACTCCAACATCATGTGAAACCACTTTGAAGCTAACTTCACATTCCCCTTTTTAGTACATGCATATATAACCGTGTTGAAGACCTGATAACTCTTCTGAAACTCATGAAATCCACACAGCTCCTTGATCAGATCCTCGGCTCGGTCCCATTCTTCTCTCCTTCCTAAAACTCTGAGAATCAAACTATAAGCAACAAAGTTACCTACCAATTTACCATTACCTCTCATCCAATCAAAGAACTTGATGGCATTAGTGTCACTGCAACTCTCAAGCCGTTTCAATATACCATTGCAATGCTCCAAACTCTGACCGGGTTTAATAGCGGAATAGTTAACATCTATTTCCCCATTGTTCACAAACAAATTCTCAAGCTCAAGATCATTGCTTCCTCTTCGGAAACTGAACTTCCGAGCTACATATTTCTTTGTCCCTCTCTGATCACCACTCAATTTAGAACTCCGGCTTCTCTCCACAGGAGCTGCACTTGCAGAATTAATAGCATTCTCGTTTGCTTCAGTACCGAGACTAGAGACTCGAATTTTGTCAAGCACCCTAGTCGAAGAACCGATTGAGGAAGCTCTAGTGGCGTGAATACTACTGGTAACAAAGTGAATTGGAAATTGGTCAGGAAACTGAGAAGGGTTTGCAGAAAAATGAAACCTTTTTCTTTTTGAGTCAAATGGGTCCAATGGAATGGAAAACCTTAACGAACCCATCAAAACTAGCTACCAAAACATTTGCTTAAACCGGATAACAAAAGGTTCCAGCTTCTCTGGTGTTGACGATTAAGCGGAACGAGAGGATATAGGAAGAGCCTAATCGCTGCAGCAAGAGATAGAGCTTATTTTCTTACTGGGATTGATTGCTTTACTATATTCAGTAAACCGGAGATCATATCGGCTTCGCTGGTTCAATTCGGTCGGACCAACTTTTATTTATTTATTAATTTTATTTTTTTTACCAACTTTTATTTTGAGACTATAAAAAAGGGAGTGAAATTTTAAAAGTAATACTATTTGGAGAAAAATAATCGCAAAATTGCCATGAACATCATCTAAGACTCAGAGAAATATGATCGTGTTCGAGATGAAGAGAAGCAGCAGTGGCGGTACACGTATTAGTTCCAATAGAATGTGTTTGTCGGCTAATCTACTAGAATGTACTCAATGTGAGTTTACAATGTGTTATAAATGTGCAACCATCCCAGATCAGTTATGCTGGAAATATGATGAGCATCCTCTCTCTCTTTGCTATGAAGATAGCACTAGCACAGATGAAATCTACTGGTGCGAAGTATGTGAAGAAAAAATAGATACGACAACATGGTTCTACACTTGCAACATATGTTGCACCACTATCCACCATCTATGCGTGTTTTGACTCCTCTGCTTACATGAAGTGTGGTTCCACATTCAGTTGCGATGACCTAAAAGGGGAAGTTGTTCGTAACAGTAGCCAGAGTCGATTAATTTGCAAATTATGTGGCCTGCGTTGCCGAGGTTACATATACCTCAAGTTTCCTAAGTTGAATTTTTGTTCTATGTCTTGTTTAGACGGTGCCGAATCATTTCTTGATATACTGATGGGTATGGAAACAGAGGAAAATGTTATGGCAACTGGGAACGGTGTAACTGCTAAAGATGAAACTATGTCTTTGATATGGACATCAAAATCCCTTTAAATTCAATAACTATGTCCATCCTCCTTATTTTTTGCTTCTGTTCTACCATCTGTTTCCGTCTCTCTACAATTGAACAAGTACATGTATTTTTTGCGATTTTTCTTTCGTAAATTTTGTTTTCCTTGATGCCCGTAATAGTCTTGTCAACTATACAAAACAAACCAGCCACAAGAGTAAAAGACAGTAAACTGAGACAACAATGGAAGCTATCAAGACCTCCTAGTCACTATCATAAGGGACAAAACTAATATCGCTTGAGAAATCAAACCCAAATGCTTGCAAATGCTTCTTCCAAAGCCCTCCTCTTGCTTATCTCTAAAGAAAATCCTCCAGCTCTCTCTGCTTTCATCCTCCTCGTCGCTTCGTCTTCCATAGCGTAATGTTGACGCTCTGCTCCACCTACTATAGGTACAGGTTGTGGGCCCATTCCCGTTGGTCGTGAAGCCTGACCATATGTAGCTCCAGCCGTGACCCCATGGTTCGACGACTACAAAATGCGTAAACAAGTAAAGAGATTTCAGCTTCGTCAGGAAACTTCATCTGCTTGTTGATATGAAAATTAAAACCCAATTTACCGTGTCAGCATCTGTCTGTGGGGGTTTGGCCTTGCAAGCTGCCAAGGCTGCAGTCAATTCTTCTGCCTGTTGGAGCAAATTGTAAATACACCAAAAGCAATTTGCACAGTGATATCATATAACCAAACATGCTTTTAATCTTTCTTTCTTTTCCTCTACTCATTCATCTAACCAAGATAAGAAAAAGTAAGGCTAACGTAGGCCCTACCTTACGAGCTCTATTAATCATTATCTGTTCAGCATTCTCCTTAGAATATCTCTTAATCTTCTGCTCAATCGCCTCGACATTGATTCCATCTATCAAGTCGAATACTGGTGGAATAGAAGGTAATATATACATTGGTCTTGTCTTGCATGAATAGAGAAAATAAGGAGCACAAGTGAAACTAACCCATGCACTCCACTTCTTCCAAGTAGTCATTGTAGTCTTTAAGTGATGGAAACTCCTCTTCCCGTCTATTGTATCTGCATCACCAGAAAGAAAGAAAAAAAAACATGATACTCAAGAGGCTGAAAATACTCTGCTTCTACAGAATGAAAAAATTGATACCTTAATATAAATCTATATCTCATCTGTTAGAAACTGTGACTAAAGATCTCCATTTTATGCTAAGGTATGCTAGGAAACAATGGAGCATCTCACTGGGTCCATAGATGGGAGAATTGCTTCATTAAGTGTATGCAGTGAACAAAGTATTTTCTATAAAAATGATCAGATGTGAAATTTAGCGCTATACATGCTAAGAGTCTATACTGATCAATACGCAGTAGATTGATCAAGGGGTTTAAATATCACACCATTTGCACAGGCAAGCATGATATGCAACGAGAGAAAAAGATCAGAACGAAGAATACATCTCAGAGATTCTCCTTCTGACATGTATTTCCTTATTTTGATGGGTAGAATTAGACACCATCACCATGGTTGCTTCTGCCTGGGATTCTTGTCCTTTCCTCTACCTACAAGGTTTTAGACGTGATTTCGCAAATAAAGCTGCAGCAAATATTACACAAGTCTTATTTTTACTTTCGGCTATAGAATCTTTAGAGCTGAAAACCATTATCCCAATAGGGAAAAACACATGAACGAGAAGAAACCTACGAAGAAAACAATTCCAGATAGCGAAGAAGATAAATCTGCGGATTTTCCAAGGATTTCTGAGGAACTAAGGAAGCAAGCATAAAGCACAATGTTTATGTAGACTCATGTGTAGGATATGAATTCGACACTGAAGTACAATGTTAAGCAAGCGAGAACAGAAAGTCGCCTAAAACACGATCTGAGGAAAATAGCTAATAGCTATATGCCAATTCTTCTATTCAATAGAATGCTAAAGACCGGAGAGAAGAAAAGTGAGACTCACAGGTAGAAATAAGAAGGTGAAGAGGGACGCGCGAGAGAAGACACTGAGCCCAAACCTGAAACACCCAACCGTCCGAATCCTCAATCAAAACGTCGTAGATCTCATCTTAACCCAAACAAATAAAGGTTAAAAATGATACCTTTACCTCAGAAATTGCAGATTCCGACCAATTGAAGTTCAATGTTCAACTCAAGACAATTCACTTCCAGAAAAAGAAATAAAAAAAAACAGGTTCCTTCAATTTGAACAGACAAAGGAAGAAGAAACCCCTAATTCTTTAAAATATGGGCTTAGGTCTCATGGGCCAAGTCAAGCCCAATGCTTCTGTATAATTTCGTTTAGACCCCCAATACTAGTCTAAATTCTATTTTCTACCCCAGTATTATATCCGTTACCAGATTAATACCCAGTCCTATACATCACAGATCAGACTTCACTTTCTCATTACACAAGAATATGTTGTTGTTATTCAAGGATCGTATGGCTGACAAATGGTAGAAACTTCTTTTATTAGATTCCAAGCAGCAAATGTTTATCCAAACAAACAAACAACCAGAAGAAGAAGAAGCATTGAACGTATCACTTAAAACACTGATTTATTCTCTTTCCCTCTTCTTATTTCAACGGCCTATGTGGAAAGTTTTTGATTGAGAATCCAAATCACACATTACATCAAATCAGAACTCATTATGAGTCACTAACGAGTTCAGACATGTCGCGGCTGATGCTGTTCTCATGTGTGGACAATGGAGTTCCAGATATAAAAGCCTTGAAGAGCGCAAGAGCTTGCTTCGGTCTGTGCAAAGGAACTTCATGGCCTGCACCTCTCACTGTCACAAAGTTCAGACCAGCATACTGCTGACTCCACCCTCCCACCTGTTTCAAATCATGACTGTTTATAAGTTTTTCTTATAACATAAGAAAAGGATTCTCATTTTCTCATCTTGAGTTTTGTCTTGTACCTGTCCATCTAAGTACCAAGGACCATAGGCACTCAAAGGACGAAGGTTTAGTGCATCGATACTGTACCGGGTTGATGTGACTGGTACAACGGCATCTGCGTCCCCACTGTTACCAAAGAACAAAACCTTTTCTTTTTACCACCAAAACGCCAAAACACTTGAAGAAAAGATATCGTTAAAGTGCTTTCAGTGGATATATTTAGAGAAAGAGACCTGAAAACCCAGATACGAAGCCCAGCAGCTATAAGCTCGTGGTAAATGTTTAGAACCGAGGAAGGAGAGTCATTCCAGTGTTCACTCACGACATCACTGCATAACCAAAGCTGTCCGGATCAGAATTGTTACAATACTTAAATAGGCTCATTTCCTCCAAAACCAAGTTTCTAAGATATTGCAAGGCAATTTTACCTGCAAGTATCCCATTTTGATGGTGCAAGTCCTGGTGGGACATGGAGGGCTTTTTGAACCTCTGGAAGATTGAAATAAACTGTAGTGTGTTTCTCCGTACAAGGATCATACTGTTCGCTCACGCGGCTAGTCATCTAAGTAAAATAAACAGAGAAATTAGGACACTAAAGAGTGTAACATTGAAAAGAGAAGTTTTAAGGCCACTTACAGGTCTTTTCTTTAGCAACATATTTGACTGGGAAGCATTGGCAACACAAGCTGGGGTGAAGACACTGTATTGGTCTATGTTACCTATTTCTTTGTCCGCTATCTCCAGAATCTTGTTACACTGTTTGGAGGAGTGAATAAACGATTCGAAACCGCATTGAAGTTGCAGTAAGCTGTATGTTTGGTCAGATATAAAACCCAACGACCAAATATATTGGAAAAGACCAAGCCTGTCATGGAAATCGTCCATCAGCCCATTTCCTACCTGCATCCACACATTCATCAACATTGTTTTAGAGTTTTATAACCTTTTAGAAAATGAATCATAGGGGGATCAATAAGAGGACAGGCTCACCATGTAACCCTTCAGATTTATACTGTTTTTGTCAGAACCTTGGTTATGTTTTACAATGGCTTCACTCAGCTGAGGAATGTAATGTCCTAAAACAAACCAGAAGAAACACATGAGTATTTATGGTCAAAATGAATGGATTAAAAAATGAGATGAGCTTTGAATTTACCTGCATAGCTCTCCCCTACTATATAAAAGTCCCTTCCTTTGTATTCCGGAAACCGCTCAACCCATTTCAGCAGAAATTTCAGTGAGTCTTCGGCTGTGAATTTCATAACACTGAAACTATAAATCCACCCAGCAAACATGAGGATCTAAAAGACATGAGCTTAAGCAGCTAAATCATTACCAGTTCTTTTATCACCATTGCTCTTCAAATCAGACGAGGTGTTTGAGTATGAATAACCAACTCCAACAGGTGCATCAAGGAACAAAATATTTGCAGCTGCAAACAAAAAAGTTGTTCGAAAGTTTTAAGCTTTTTTTGAATCATAGCTCTCTTGCCAACATACACAGCACATATTACTTCATTACCTTGGTTCCAAGAATATTGATTAAGGTAAAGAGTCTTCCCATCTGCCTTAATGTGAAATGGTCCTATCTCTTCTGCTTCACCATATGCAACAGATGAACATCCTGGTCCTATAGAGAGACAAAGTAAGAACCTTCATCTTAGACGCAGACTAATCGATACCACATTACTATGAAAAGAACTGAATAAATCCTAAAAAAGATTCCATTTTAGGAATCAAACAACATATTGGCAGCATAAAAATCTACATGAACCCAAAAACGGAAATCACGTTTATCATGCTAAAAGCAACAACAAAATCAGAAACAAGCAATAAGTAATCAAATCCAAACTAAAGTAATCGACCAGACAATCCTCAAAAGTAAAATTGAAGATCCATAACATTAACAGTAGTTCATAGTGATCGAAACAGAGTATATGAGTTGAATCCGAAAATGAGAGGGATTTTGAATGAAATTATAAAATGGAGAAATCTTAGGGATTGAAATTTTGTCTAACAAACCTCCATTGAGCCAGAGAACAAGAGGCTTAGACTTAGCATCTTCAACGGCTTCAAATAACCAGTAAAAGAGAGCTCTTCCCAATTGCTCATTAGTAGCAACAAACCCAGAGTAGTGAGCAAAACTAACATTAAAATTCTGACCAGGCAATTTCGAGACCTTGTCCTGTTCTTTCTGAGACAAGCCAGCTTCACACAAATGGGCTGTCGCCAAAAAAGCTATAGCGATTAGAGCGTTGACGAGACAACAAGACCCTCTGGTTTTGGCCATTGTTGTTACAGAAACTATACTTCAAAGTACAATGAAGATCCTTTAAGACTTTAAAGACTGAATATTAGAATTAGAATGTGCGAAATGACGTCAGAAGCTACTCAACGAACCCAAAAGATTCGGACTTTTTTATTTCACCCATCGTGCGAGGTCCTCAACTAACAACAACCTCTTCTCGTTAATTTGGCGTTCGATGCGGTTGGTCGAACCGTGAAACAACTTAAGGAGGTGTTTGGTTCGATTTCTGTTTGATGCATTGTATAAAATCACGAATACCTTATCTAAAACTCGTCATTGGTTGGAGTGTTAGTTTGTTTGTTTGTCAATCATTGACTTTGGTAACGCAAACGCAGATAAACGTGGCCCTGCGTTTGGAGATGGTTGCGTGTTAGTGGTTGAAATTGTATGCAAATGTGAAACAGAAGCAAGTGCGCCAGGTTTCACGTGTTTTCGAGAATTGAGCTGTTACCAAGCAACATCACATTTCTCAACGTTTAATTAACTTTACGTTTGGAAAAGTGATGTAATAAAAAACTATACCATGTGAAATACGGGGTCATATTTTTGTATATTATACATGAAGAATCTTTTGTGTCGTTTTAATTCGACTAATTTTCGCCATGACTTAGGCACCTCTTTTTCTAATTTTGAAGATGACTTAATAAGCTTAAGGGGTGCAATCGGAGCTTTTATATAAATGTATGGCATAGAATGGGGCTGCACGTTCATAGCATTCCCTGGAGTTATGCAACTTCTGTATTGTTTTCTCTTAAATATCATTTTCAGAAATTAATGTAATGGAAGCAAGAAATATCGATTAGACAAAGATAAATATCAAGATAGCAAAAGCATAATTCCACTTTTCATCGAAATCATGACTAGTAGATAGCAACTCATGACTAGATATATTGGAGTAAAACTATAACCATAGACATATCTTGATACTTGAATCACTAAATGAAACAGAAAATCTGGTTTCCTTTGATCATAGATCTTAAGAAACGAATCCAATAACTCTGCTAGAAAAATTCTAAACTCTTAGAATACTAGTTCGCACCTTTTCAACAAATCTGAATCTCTTTTACATTCCAGTGAATGCTTTTTTCCCGATAGAAGAGCTTCCAGCCGGAATGACCTTCAGGACATTGAACCTCACCGTCTTTGACAATGGCCTGAATCGTTAACTTGATAAGTTTAGAAACTTGCGTGATAAATAAAGATGGTATCAAAGTTCAGGCAGTATTATACAATAGCATGAATTCCTTTGAACGAAAAACCAAGTATATAGATATTAGTGCTCCTAACCTGCATTGCCCAATGGTAACACGATCTCCTTCTTTGACACGGAAGCACGGGGAAACATGAGCAGGAATGTTTGAGTGTCTTTTCTCATATCTGGTAGGATTAAGCATTTAGCTGGAGGGTTTCAAATAAGCTGAGAGAATTTGAACACAATAACAAAACCGATCCTTTTACCTTCGATACTTCTTCACAAAATGAAGATAGTCCCTACGAACAATGATCGTCCTCTGCATCTTTGCACTGTGACAAGTTCCAGACAAGATGCGACCCCTGATTGAAACCGTACCAGTAAAGGGACATTTCTGGTCAATGTATGTTCCTGCAAATAAAATCAAGAAAAAACATAGCTATGTCAAACAATTTCCCCAAAGCTCCTAAAATTGGGCAAATACCACCAATCTACTACCCAAGTCTTAGATCAATGAGAATACTAACAAAGCGGCATTACTCTAAAATCAGATTACTCAGAAAATGTCTCAACAACCAAACTAAACCAAAATCCTCTAAGTTCTCTAAAGAATCCAACTTTTTTAACAAATGAAGCTTCTTCTAGACATGGTAAAGCAAAATTGAGAGCTGAGACATAAAAACAGTACCTTCAATAGCCTCTCTTGGAGTTTTGAAACCAAGGCCAATGTTCTTCCAGAAACGATTACCTCCTTTACCAGGCCTCTTTCCCTTACCAGATTTCTTCGAGCTGATAGAACATTTGAATCATAAGCATAAAGAGACCATAGCCAAAATACAAAGCAATTGAATTTTTGAGGTGTGACAATTACCTTAAGAAAACTTTTGGTTGCTTAAGAAACGCCTTCTCCGTCTGCAAACACACCAATCCATCATTAAAAGCCAAAATCAAAGAACCCAGAAAACGAGAATCCAACAACTAGCAATCCCCAATTATAACATAAAGACAATGTAATGTAGATCCAAACCTGCTCTGCCATGGTTGAATTGCAGAAACCCTAAACCTTGAAATCTTCTGACGAAAACCAAAAACCCTAATCACGGCTTTGTTAGTATATATATGGGCTCTACTTGTTTTGGGCTTAATTAAGGACTTCAAATTCTTTATGACTATCCAATCCGGTTGAACCGATACGAGAACCAAACCAAAACAGTGTTAGAAAACCGATCTGAAAACTGAACCTAAAATAAAATAAACAATTTTGCTTTCTAACCAGACTGGATGGCTAGTTAGAACTGGACCGGTGAATAGTATTTTATCTATGAATGCGAATCGAATGCTTGATTTAAATGAAATGGTTATCTAAAGGATCATTTGCCATATATAATGTCTTTATACACATTTAGAAAATCTAGGCACTTGAACTTAATTGTAGAATATTACGGTAAGTGTTAAAGACAAATCATTGATAGGCACGTAAAACAGATTCAGAAAGTGGTACGTTATGCAATGACAGGACATTTTATATATAGCAAAGCTAGTAGGTCCAACATGATGGGAGCTTTTATACTTTTACCATATATTCAACCACTTATTGGCCAACACAAGGACAGTACTCTCAAAGTTGGATTACGTGAAAAAATACTTAAAATTTTCTGATTACATTAATAATCGAAATACATAGAAAAAGAAAGGATTTCGTTATCAACTAAGATTCAATCAAATAAAGTAATCCACCGAGTGATATGAAGTTCTTGACACTATTTCGGTTGTCACAAACAAAGTAATATACTCAAACTTAATTAAGCAAGAATTATTCATCCATTTATCGCATGTAACAGTGAGTTTTTTTAATAGAATATATATATATATTGTCTCTTAGTCTCATACCCAAGTCGATAACGAAGATGTAGTGTTTTACAAATTCCCACTAAAATATTTGCTTGAATCAATTTAATCTATCAAACTCTTGTAGTATCCACATTCAACGCGAATTAAATATCTAGCTAATATCATTGATATAGTTTATTTTATATTATAAAATCACAAGTACTATATATAATATAAAAAGTGTGAAGAGTTTGTGGAATCCATGTTATCCTATTTTCATTTGTGTGGGCTATGTTTGATTCTGGATCCAAAGCTAAGTTGTCAAAAAACGAATCTCACGAGATTCCCCTTAGGTCATGTCAACTTAATAATCATATATTAGTATGTTTGTTTCAGGTGGCAGCACATCTTGTTTCCGATTGTTCTGAGCTATATGCTAACAATCCAGAAATTTGCTGCATGCATTTTAGGTTATACTTTTACTTTTATATGTAACAAAATCTATTTGTTTATACGTTTTATTAAGTAAACATTGTTTTAGTGAGGACCATTTAATTAGAAGTATTATTATTGAAGAGATGACCATTTTTTCCTAAGTCTAAGAATTACATATTTGGCATATACAGAAGATTACAGATTTGCCGAATTCCCATGTGGAAGCTCAACCAATCTGATGTTACGTAGCCTTTGGAATTATGTGAAGTGTTACCTTTTTGTCCACAGATATTCATATATACAATTACAATCAAAATGTGGCCTTCTTATATCTTATTGGTGTAGTAGATAACTCTATCACATCTATAGAGTGTAACAAATATTATATGATGAATCTCGAAAACAATATATTAATCAAACACACAGTTATTCACAAAAACATAATTAGAAAGAGATTAAAAACAAAAACACAAAAAAAAAATTGTTCTTTTTTTCCGTTTTCTATCTAGTAACAATTAAAT
>JGI26506J51651_1000059_pt1 | contig 13240 bp, 19 predicted proteins | sample AraCvinosormetaG_FD_51651 | JGI IMG/M metagenome (IMG submission 51651) | reverse complement strand
GTATTAAGTAAATTAACAAAATATGATTTATATATATGAACCATGGAGCTTTATGAAGAATTCTGAAAATTTCAGCTGTTTGATCACTCAAGAGGATACATGAGTTTGTTTGTACCAAACATAAATAATGCTTCACATTATTGGATTCTTCAGCGCTAGAGACATTCTTAATCAATCCAAGTAAAAATATTATGTCGATACTCCAAAAAATTGGGCAAAGCTTGGATACTTCGGCTCCCATCCTATCTCCGCTCGTGTCTTAGAGTTGTTCAGCTTCTTCCCTAAAGGACCACTGGTGCCTACAAAAGCCAAAGTTGTCAGACTCCATGAAGCTTAAGGTTTTTCAAGACAACTACATGTCAATGTCTGAAGAAACTCACTTGTAAAACCTTTGAACTTCTTATCAAATTTTCCGCTTTGAGCCATCAGGTCCATCACCTCTTGCCTGAGAAGAGTGAGGGGTCAAACATTTGATGTCTCATCAAAAGTTAGAAAGTAATCTCAAAGTTAGAACGAAAGCAGCATTACCTTGACAAAGGATGGTTGTCACAACCCAAGAAAATCCGAGCACCGGCTTTCTTCTTCATGATTGCAACTGCCAGCGATGCTGCATCCTGTTCAAAAACACATTAGAGAACCTGATAAGAGACTAATGTATAGTACACTGCCATTCTAGAAAATGAGTTCAATCTGCAGATCAACTAATTAGTTATGAGAGTGAACAAAATCACAAATATACCTCATAGTGTATGAGATTTAGAATATGATCAGGACGAGCATCAATTGTCTCCTTACTCAACCAGTAAGTATGTGCACCTCTAGTTTCTGTGTATAAAAAGTTCAGGAGAAACATAATGCTCAAATCTTCTACAGACCAAGAAAAAAGTCTTTCAATACTTGCTCATTCAGTTTCAGTATCGAAATCCAAAAGGATATGTAAAGCCCTGCTAGTCTAAGGACAGTCCCTCCACATTCCAACACTACTTTTTCAGCTTTCAAAAGCACATCAGTTCTTGGACTCTTTCCCAGTGGCACTACTGGAGAATCCTGCAGTGAAGGGTAACGAATTTAGAAATTCTTATTGAATAGCACATATATATATTCACAATGAACAAGAATTTGCATTGTGGTCTCAAATATCAAATTTTTTTATTGATTGTATACTTGATTTTCATAGATTTTAAATGTGAGAGACTCTTTTCCCCAAATTACCTCAACAAGTAATTGTGTTAAACAACTTTGATATAGAATAATACTAAATGTGGTGTTAAAGTCTAAAACTAGGAATTTTAGGATGGAGAAAACTGAAAGAAAAATAGGTATTCAGGTGCTGAGACAAACCTCGTTGCATTCTCCGTTATCAAAGCAATCATAAGGTGCAGAACTAGATGTGAATAAGAATGATCCTTCGCCATTCCAGTTTGATGCTGCATTCCTGATCCGATTGTAAACACAAGCATACACACATATTAGACAGTTGAATGAAGGCAAATGTTTTTACTGTTGTCACATAGGATGAACTAAAAAGCACAAATTGACGTTTAGCTTCATTTTTCTTCTCCAGCTAATAAAGTCAAGCGCACAATAGTCGACATTTCTGGCATTCACTAACAGATCATAATGCATAAATTGACTTTCTAGTTATTAAAACATAAGATTTTTTGTAATTAATCACCTGACTTCACCAGCATAATCAGCGCTTTGTGATGGTGGAGCACAAAAGATCACATAGGAGAACTTTCCCCCATATTCGGTTCCTTTAAGAGATGGTTTGATACCCAAATTCTCCAACTCACCATGATGATTTGTTGTTACTGTCTGCCCAAAGATTTGAGACTCTGGATGTTCCTGCTCCACATATAAAGCTCTAACTCTAACTTCCATATTGTGAAAAACATGACTCTTACTATATATACGTTGTGAAGAAAAAGTACTAGTCACTATCCACACACACACCATATTGATAAACACTCAAGACACATTAAAACAGGGATTTGCAGGACATCATAAACGTTTTTGTTTTCGTAGTACAGAAACACCATATCTATCGGATGTTCTATAAGAAGAATATGAGTAAGTATCAAATTGAGCTAAGTCCCCTGTAGGGGATATACAACACAGAAATTATACCTGTCTCCACTGTACTGCAACTAAGCGTCCAAGAACACCCGGTCCAACAATCAGCAGATCGTTTGCTCCAATTGAAACATGAGACTGGACCTTCAAGCCATCACTGGTCTCACCTTCATACAAAACAACATATTAAAAAGGTCACTACTTTGGAGAGGCAGAATCACTAAATCTTCATTTACCATATTCTTAGCTTCCTCATCAATGTAATCAGAAATTTTAAATCATTCGAAAGCTCTAATTACCTCACTAAGCATAAAAGATTAACATAGGATTATCTTAAAAGTCAAAGTTCACTAATCCTTAAAGCAGTCGAATTGAAGAAGTAGAGAGTGAAGATACCAATGGTGGAGGAAGAAGAGGCTTGAATAGGAGTCGCCATTAACGAAGACGTTAATGGAAGAAAAAACGAGACTTTGGGTTTATCCTCCTGACGTCTCAAAGCAAACTTAAGTGAATATGAAGAAGACGCTGAAGTCGAGTGCTTGGAAAAGTGGTGAGTCGATAGAATTCTTGAATTGATCGTCGGAAATGAGATGCAAGAGATGAAACCCATTAAGACAAAAAAGCAAAAAGCTTTGGCTTTTGACGACGAAAAAGATTGAGTTGGCGTGGGGAAAGAGATGGGATTCTCCGTGAGACTTTGGTAATGGGTGCTCTTGGTGTGTTTTAACCAATGGCGTATTTACACGTCACGACGTCCAATGTTGTAGAATATTGGCCTTTTTTTTCGTTTCTTTTCATATTCTAAGTTTGTTTATAGGAAACAAAAGGAATGACATTTGCTATTAATATTAATGTTAAGGATTCGATAGTTTTACAGTTTACACACTCTTCTATCTCTCTACTCTTCACATGAGCTCAGCTTCTTCGGTGTCTCCATCAACATCTTCAACATCGTTCTCGTCATTCTCATCTGTTGCATCTGGGTCTATTCCCTGCAAGAAACACCCCAATTTTGTGAATACACTAAACATCATCCTTGTTCGAGCTTCATAATAAAATGGTTCGATTTGATTCTTCCCAACCTTCATTTGTTTCTCCAAGCGATCTAGTCCCTTTTTGGCTGCCTCATTCTGTGGATTTATTCTGCGTTTACATTATTTACACTCTGTTATATCGTTATTGTTTCGCATAGGAGCAACAAGAACTATAAGCACTACTGGCTTAGAATTTCATAAACCTTAATGCAGCTTGAAAGTGTGATAAAGAATCTTGTAGCATATTCGTTGCAGCAAACACTTGAGCTAGCTTGACGTGGAGAGAATCATCTGCATAATCTTTGAGATATCGTTCAAGTAGTGATACAGCATCTCCATTCCTCCCTTCCATTAGATGAAGCTCAGCTAGGGCTAACACAGCTCCAAGGTACCCAGGTTCCAGCCTCAGACCTGACTCGTAAAACTTTTTTGCCTGTTATAAAACCATATCATTCTACTGTTACACCATAAATTTTTATACATAATGTAAAGATCACAAGAAGATACTCACAAGCTCTGAATAGTTTCTCAGATTTGGTATACACTATGCTTATCAAAATTGAGATTTGAACAGTTAAGTTTAAGGAACTTTCCCAGTTTCAATATTTAGTATTATATGCAACTAACTCCCTAAAGTTTTCACCGCTTCTGATTAAGATGTAGAAAATTCTGGATAGAATATTGATATGATGAAAATTGACAAAATCAATAGAAGCATAACAAAGCTGAATGTTTGTACCTTTTCCCTGCCACTTGATGTAAACGCATGAACATCACCAACTAATTTCAGAGCCTTCGCGGATTGAGGCATTGCATTCATTGCTTCTCTGGCGGTATACAATGCTTCTTTGGTTTTACCAAATGCAAGATAAGAATGGACTAAGCCTGAAATGACCTCAATAGCGCAAGTTAATTACACACTCCAACCTTTTCATGATTGTTAAAGGTTTATACCACCAAAACAGTACAACAGTGGAAGTGTATATCAGATCTTTTTCCCTCGTGAACCAGACCTTGATATGAACGAAGATCGGACCTCAAATTCTGGGCAGCCCTGAAGGCGATCGCTGCAGCTTCTGGTCGTTTTGCTTGTAAAAGTAGATTTCCCTGACGTCTTAACAAATTAGTAGATATATATATATGCAAACTTACTAAAAATAAATAAACTCCTCGTTGAACTAGCTTACCTTCATTATGTAGCCGGGTATGTGCCTCTCGTCTACCCTGATACTCTGATTGCATAGTGCATGTCATGAGCTATCACACAAAGATTTTGGCACAAAAATTCAGTGTCAGAAAAAAGCTAACCTTCTCAGCATAAGATAATGCCGTCCTTGCATCTTTCCTTTCCCATAGTACAGACAAAGCAACAAATACTTCTGCTCTGGTATGATCAACGCTTAATAAATCGTGGACGAGCTTGTTTAGCCTGGAATAATCACACTTAATCTGAAGCAGCATCGCATACTCATCCATACTGGTTAGTGTGTAAGGATCAATTGACCGAACCTATAAAAGCTTTTAGATGATTATGCATGAATTAAAGAAGTTGAGAATTGAGAAAAAAATATCCATGTGGTGACTACCTTCTCAAATTTCATTATGGCCTCATCATTTTTCCCAATAATGGCTTCAACCTATACAAATGAAATAAATGTCAATCAGCGTCAGTCATGATAAAATGAAAAATTCAGGTGAAATTCTGTTTGCATCGTAGTCGATGTCATCCCTAACCTTTGCTGTCTCAGTCAACAAGTGTACATTATTTGGAAATCGTTGTAAGAGTTCAGCAAAGAGTTCCAGCGCCCCTGAGTAACAAAAAAATATTACACCATATCCAGTAAAGCAAGCATCAGATTGCAGAATTTCCCACAAATAAAATGCAAGAAATGAAATCTACAAGGTTAAAAAAAAAGAACTAAATGCCTTATTTCATCCATTGTAGGCATAGGCATCCCAAAAAGAAAAGAGAGCTACCTTTGTAAGCATGCGAAGCAACACAACACTGGGCCTCTACATAACGCTGTGAAAACAAAGAAAAATTACCGAAAAAGACAAAGAAGAAAATAGATTTTATTGCCAGGTATGCTACAACATGAAACCAATGAAACATCCATCCAAGAAAAGTTATGTGGAGTATTAGTTTCCTGGTTAAATAGTCAAGCTTCTACTAACACAAGAACATCAAAGCACTACTTTGTTAAAGGGAATAATACTATTAAGACGATTTATTCACTTTCCACACATGAACAGCTTGAAGACAGAATTCTTAGAATCATTATATATGAAGTCGTATTCGGGGGAAAATAGTTGATAAAATAAGATTCTAACTCACGTACAATAATCAGCTTGGCGGCATGATTAATGAGTGTACTTTCAAACAATTTTCAACGTTGTAAATACTGTTAAAGAGTAAGCTTACTTGCAACCAGCGGGTAGGATCTATCTGATCGAGTGAAACCTTTGCACTTCTATTTGAAGTCTGAAATGAACAAATGACACAACATATTACAAAGTTGTATGGATTTCACACAGAAAAGGTAATTGCAAAATAGAGAGAAAGAGGTGCAAAACACATTTGAAGAAGTGGTGAAAGAAATCTCGTAGAAAGGGACACCTGAGTAAACGATGATATGATATCCTTTGCACTAACTCCCAGTTCAGCTAAACCTATGACGGCTTCAAGTACATAAGGACACTGCCTGCAGAGATTAAAGATTATATATATGTTTACTATGTGTTGAATTGGTCTTTAACGTAAAAAGTGAGATATTATAACAGTGTTTCTATGCTAGGAAATGTTGGGAAAGAAAACGAAAAACAGACCTTAAACACTCTTTATAAAAAGCAATAGCACCACGGTTGTATCCAGAATTTCGATGAAGCTTTGCCATCAGTATATTCATCTCTAAGCTCCTGGTCTTGACAGATTCCATCTGGCAAAGAAATAACAAGTGCAAAAATAGATTATAGCTAAGCAGACCATGGCTTTATCATCCCTAATACCTACATGCAGTGTTGGAAGGAATCCAATTAGTTTACTTGTTTTGTAATATGGATTTGCATTGATGGGAGCAGGTCAACGCAACAAAATTCAACTCACATTCAGAAATACTATAACAATGCATTAGTTACGGCCCAAGAATGTTTCACTGAAATTACAGTTACTTAACTCTGGTTATAAAATACAATAGCAAGACATAAAAGTCATCCTATACAAAACCAATCTATAATCTTAGAAATAGAGAAATCCCTAGACAGCTCTTTTACCGTCTCATACACACATATTTTATTTTCTTTATAAAAAAGTTTATAGACCAACAAATCCAGAAGACTAAATAAATCTGGAAAACCAGACAAACAGATGACACTCATACCTCAGCAATCGCAGCTTTTGTTTCATTAAGAGCAAAGTGAGATGAAGCAATCTTGAATCTCACCTAAAAGGAAAGTTAGAAAAAGAAGATGCACATGAACTCCAATGAAATTAGACCAAACCACATCACTTTCTGGAAACTGCAACACAGTTATTTACCTCGTTCTCATTAATAGCAGAAATGCTGGAGGCATTCACAGATGATCTGGTAGATAAAGATAATGAACTCCTCGAAATACCGGAGCTTTGCTTCGGAATCCTTGTGTAATGATGCAACGCTTGCTTGTACGTATGCTGACAAAAAGAAGGAATACATATTCAGAATTTCGAGATGACTTCAAAGTAATCCACAGGAAAAGAATAAGCAATACAAATATAAAACTTATCTCTGCTCACTCCATAAATTCATATAATCAGAATCTTTACAATTTTATCATAATCCAGTCAAATTCAAGTTCCGAGAATGATTTATAGAGTTCAAATTTGAGGCAGAACTAAACTATCGAGAACTGAGTAACATTTCCTTCACAGCAAAAGAGAAACATAAAGAATGAAACTTTTGAGAACTTACAATAGCTCTCCGGTGTTCTCTCTGATGAAATAAAGCATCACCCAGTAGAATCTGATTAAAAAACACAGAAAGAATCTAACTTCAATCTAACGGACTCAGCAGCTACTAAAATAGAAAATATCGACGGAGAAAGAAGCTTAACCAAATTCTCCGCCTTGAGCTGAGGACTAGTTTCGGCACTAACAGTAGGAGAAGAAACGAGAAAGCAGCCCTGGATTTAGTTGCATATATAGAGAGAATTTCATTAGCTCTTGATGAAAACTAGGGATTTAGAAAAAAAGAGATAGACAATCAAAATGAGCTAAAAGCTAGAGAAGTTACGAGCATTTCAGCAGAATCGTAAAGCCCATGCTCTATTAAAGTCGCGATCTGCTCCTTTGGAACCTCCATTTCAGAGACAAGAGAGTTCGTCGTTAGTGGCAATGGTGAAGTTTTTTCTTCGGAGCAGCGATGAAGTAAAAGATCCTTCACGCTCGCTCTTCATTTTGAAACAAGAAATCTCGAACCGAGTCAACCCAAACCGACATTAACCGGTTATCTATCTGAAATCCATCTCGGTTCATTAAAACCCGACTTTTCCAAGAGCCCGACTTCACCGAACAATCTCTATCTCCGGTCATGCCTCCATTACCGTCCTCCACGGCGACTTCGTCTTCGAGACATCTTCGATCGCCGGGAAGTATCGCGAAATTTGCAAAGAGAGCAATATTTCCTGCTTTACAGGGGAAATCGTGTCCGATATGCCTCGAAAATCTAACCGAGCGAAGATCCGCCGCCGTGATCACGGCGTGCAAGCACGGATACTGCCTTGCTTGTATTCGGAAGTGGAGCGGCTTCAAGAGGAATTGTCCTCTCTGTAACACTCGTTTTGATTCCTGGTTTATCGTTAGTGATTTTGCTTCTAGAAAATACCATAAGGAGCATTTACCGATTCTTCGTGATCGTGAGACTTTAACTTATCATCGGAATAATCCTTCCGATCGCCGGAGGTTATCTCTCTCTAAGATCCTCTCTATGAAGTTACAAATTACTTCTTTATTATATTAACTTGGTTATTACTTCATTAGGATAATTCAAAGGTCGAGGGATGTTTTGGAAAACTCTAGCTCAAGATCAAGGCCATTGCCATGGAGGAGATCATTTGGACGGCCAGGTTCAGTTCCTGATTCTGTTATCTTCCAGCGAAAGCTTCAGTGGCGAGCTAGGTTGGTTTACTATTGATTCTAACTCTATAGCTTCATTTGCAATCTCCTTTTTCGAAGTGTTAGATTAGTTCGCCGTTGTTTCTAACTAGTGTTGGCTCTAAATACAGCATATACACTAAGCAATTACGAGCTGTTCGATTACATTCAAGGCGCTTGGAACTAGTAAGTTTCATTATACAATGTGTTCTTCTATGTTTGATGTTTGTACTATTGGAGTTTACACTCTTACACTATTGGATATATATGCACATTGGAGGCCTTATATATACCTGCTTCGTTGTGTTATCTTTGATAATTGTAGAGTTTGGCGGTGAATGATTACACAAAAGCAAAGATAACTGAAAGAATTGAGCCATGGATTAGAAGAGAGCTTCAGGCAGTCCTTGGAGATCCTGATCCCTCGGTTATTGTTCATTTCGCGTCAGCTCTTTTCATCAAAAGGCTTGAGAGAGAGAATAATCGACACACCGGGCAGACCGGGATGTTGGTGGAAGATGAAGTCTCCTCTCTTCGGAAATTCTTGTCTGATAAGGTGGATATATTTTGGCATGAACTAAGGTAAGATTTTTATACACTAGGATTTTTCAGAGTTTCAAGTAGTTACAAGTTTAGTATAGTAGTACAGAAAACACATAGGCAACCTAAACCTAGTGACTTGTAAGTTTGAACAGATGATAGAGCTGATATCTGTTTGGTTTAGGTTTTTTGGTCATATACTATTTCTGATGAGAAAGAAAACATTTTTCAGATGTTTTGCGGAGAGTATACTCACGATGGAGACCTATGATGCAGTGGTTGAATACAATGAGGTGGAGTAATAGCAGTAAAAAAAAAACAGGTAAAGAAATTGCTTGGGAGGTTAACTCTATTATGTGGGTTTGGTTTCACTAAGTAGAAATCTGTTTTGCTTCGATGTTTTTTTTTCTGAAGTCATTATGTTGAGATGATGTAAGTTTAGGTGTGGAGTTAGTTTTGAGATAGCTATAGGTGGATTCTCAAATAGCTGACACTTAGTCTCTCTACTTCCATAATGTACGTCTCTTCTATGCCAAAAATTCTCACCCCCAGAGTTTCTTTCCAACGCTTTTCCTCACCTCATCAATTTTTTCTTACGTTTCGAGTACCACCACCTATTTCAACAACATTAAATATTTTCTATAATTTGACTATCAATTTTTAATAAATTAAAACTATACATAATTTTAGATAAATTACACGAAGCTTCCATAGAAGTGGAAAGTTCATTTGAATTTCTCTTCTAAACCGTACCTTAAAGATTAAATGGTGAACATACACGGAAAAATAAAATTAATAAACAACGCGTTCTCTATTAAGGTATTGATTGATATAAGTAAGCAAGCGGGTGTAACACAAAATAAAATATTATAAAAGGCTTCTTCTATAGGTTGGTAAGCGGCAATCCAGCTGCCATTGCCTATTTGACTTCCCCCATTCGATCATGGTGAGCTCGTCTTCTCTCTTCTCCTCTTATCTCTTTCTCTGCCATTTTCTTTTGCTTTAAAGCTCTCTCAATCATAATCATGAAGACCCCCATCACAGCATTCCATTCATCCTCATGAATAATTCTACATCAGGTTTCTTCTCTTTCCCTTTCTGATTCTCAACACTCTTACCACATTTCTACTTTTGTGTTGTATATCGATTTTTGTTGTACATTCTAGCAAATGTCAGGGAATCTAGTTGAAATGTGATGATTTTTGTGTTGATAACTTGATATCTGGTATGGATTGAATGATTGGTGATTATCTCTGTTAATTCATCTCTGATCGTGTTTCTGTTTGTGTTGACTTGGAATGTGGACCTGGTTTGGATAGTGAAGAGGCTGGTTTCATCTAAGGCAATGAAATGTTTCTACTTCAGCAAAGACAAAACTCAGGATGATGAAGCTAAGACTAGAAAGTTTGGTTCAGCTACGATGGCTAGAGGAGGATCAGGGTCTGAGTTTAATTCAGATACAAGTACTGCTACTTCCATTACTTCTTCCTTGCACGTCCTCTCAGAGACACACAGTAATAATCTCAAAGTATTTGTCCTCGATGACCTTAAAACCGCTACCAAGAACTTCAGCCGCTCCTTGATGATCGGTGAAGGTGGCTTTGGTGGTGTCTTTCGTGGCGTGATTCAGAACCCTCAAGATTCTCGTAAAAAGATTGATATTGCAGTTAAACAACTTAGTAGAAGAGGTCTACAGGCAAGCAAATCTTTTTCTCTCTCTTTAGTTTGCTTCTGTTTTACACAACCTCCTTCAGTACCTAACAATAAAAACAACTACGTATGCATTAACAGGGGCATAAAGAATGGGTGACAGAGGTAAATGTATTGGGAGTAGTGGAGCATCCGAATCTGGTGAAGCTGATCGGTTATTGCGCAGAGGATGATGAGAGAGGGATCCAACGGCTACTTGTTTACGAATACGTACAAAACAGAAGTGTTCAAGACCATTTATCCAATCGTTTTATAGTCACTCCTCTTCCTTGGTCCACCAGACTGAAGATTGCTCAAGACACTGCTAGAGGACTCGCTTATCTTCATCAAGGCATGGAGTTTCAGGTATCTTCTCCATCCATAATCACAAATGCCTTTAAACCTTTTTTCATATGGTCTTGAAATTATACTCATCTTATATGCAGATCATCTTTAGGGATTTCAAATCCTCTAATATCCTTCTTGATGAGAACTGGAATGCAAAACTCTCGGATTTCGGACTGGCTCGAATGGGTCCTTCAGATGGAATCACACACGTTTCCACCGCGGTACGCTACGCCTTACTTGTTATGTCTCCATTGATTGTTTGAAACAATTGAAGTCTTACCAAACTATGAATCTACAGGTTGTAGGGACCATTGGTTATGCAGCACCGGAATACATCCAAACAGGACACCTCACGGCTAAGAGCGACGTGTGGAGCTACGGAATCTTTTTATATGAACTCATCACAGGAAGACGACCTTTTGACCGTAACCGCCCAAGAAACGAGCAGAACATCTTGGAGTGGATCAGACCACACTTATCCGACATAAAGAAGTTCAAAATGATCATCGACCCAAGACTTGAAGGAAACTACTACCTCAAGTCAGCATTAAAGCTAGCTGCAGTTGCTAACCGGTGTTTGATGGTAAAAGCGAAAGCAAGGCCAACAATGAGTCAGGTTTCAGAGATGTTAGAAAGGATAGTGGAAACATCATCAGATGGTGCTCCTTCAGGACTGCCATTGATGAAAAGCTTGACACCTAAAGATGCATTCGAAGCCTCAAGAAGGGAGAGAGTTAAGAGAAGATTTGTTGAACTTTTAATTGGAGAAAATGGTTGTCCCAATTTACCTACTTGGTCTCATAAACTTGTTACTTCTACTTGATTTTTTTGAGAGAACAAACCAATCACTGCTTGTGCTATGCCAATATTAATTGCCATTATAACCACATTACTTGTCGTTTTCTATAAATAAACGGCACGCAGTTTTTCCCACAATAAACGCCGTGTCGTTTACATCTTAAAGTAAACATTGTCACCGTCTTCTCCGATAGTCCGATTTCTATGTTCCCGTTAATTGGGGTTTTAGGGTTTTCTGATTTGTTCCACAATGCTCTCTATTCGCCGCCATGCCAAAACCGTAGCTTCCTCCTGCACCAACCTTACTCAGAAACGAACCTACGTCGACGTTTACATGAAATGGAAGAAAGATCCTTATTTCGACAACATCGAACACATCCTCCGATCATCTCAGCTCAAATCCGTCGTCTCTCTCAAGAACTGTATCGTCCAGGAATCTAATCGCTGCATTCCGATCTCTGCCATCTCCAAGAAGACTCGTCAATTCGATGTATCAACCAAAATCACTCAGTTCTTAAGGAAGTTTCCTTCAATCTTTGAAGAGTTCGTTGGTCCAGAGTATAATCTCCCATGGTTTAGATTGACACCAGAAGCTACAGAGATCGATAGGCAAGAGAGAATCGTATACCAAACTTCTGCAGATGATTTGCGTGATAGGTTGAAGAAATTGATTCTGATGAGTAAAGATAATGTTTTGCCACTAAGTATAGTTCAAGGAATGAAATGGTATTTAGGTTTACCTGATGATTACTTGCAGTTTCCAGATATGAATTTAGATTCTTCTTTTAGGTTTGTGGATATGGAAGATGGAGTTAAAGGTTTAGCAGTAGATTATAATGGAGGAGATAAGGTTTTGTCTGTGTTGCAGAAGAATGTAATGAAGAAGAGAAGAGGAGAAGTGAGTTTAGAAGAGATTGAGTTTCCTCTGTTTCCATCAAAAGGTTGTAGATTGAGAGTCAAAATTGAAGATTGGTTAATGGAGTTTCAAAAGCTTCCTTATGTATCACCATATGATGATTATTCATGTTTGGATCCAAGTAGTGATATAGCAGAAAAGAGAGTTATTGGATTTCTTCATGAATTGCTTTGTCTTTTCGTTGAGCATTCTGCTGAGAGGAAGAAGTTGTTATGTCTCAAGAAGCATTTTGGATTGCCGCAAAAGGTTCATAAGGCGTTTGAGAGGCATCCACAGATTTTTTACTTGTCTATGAAGAACAAAACTTGTACAGCTATTCTTAGAGAGCCTTATAGAGATAAAGCTAGTGTTGAAACACATCCTGTGTTGGGGGTTAGGAAGAAATACATTCAGTTGATGAAGAATTCAGAGTTGATACTGAAGAGTCGTAGGAATAGTTTCGGGTTTAGGGACGAAGGGATTGTAGACAAAGATTTGGATTTGGATTTGGATTTTGAAGGCTAAGGCAAAATGTTGTACCAATCTTTATTAATCAACTTTCAAACCAGTTTTAAGATGCAGATCATCACTCAGGATATTACAAAAGCTTTGAATGCAAGAATGAATTTTGCTATACGAAAACAAAAGACAAAACAGAAAGAAAAAAAAAAAGGTATTCCCCTGAAGACAAAATGGGTATAAGAGTTTGTAAGAAAAAAACAGAGAAATATT
>JGI26506J51651_1000058_pt1 | contig 13259 bp, 9 predicted proteins | sample AraCvinosormetaG_FD_51651 | JGI IMG/M metagenome (IMG submission 51651) | reverse complement strand
AAGAATTGTGAGATTCTTCAACATACCCAATGAGGAAGGGATTGTACCTGACAAGTTACCACTCACAATGACTAAAGCGTCAAGGCTACTGCAATTTCCCAGTTCAGGAGGGACACCACCTTCGAATTCATTGTATGACAAATCTAAAGTCACCAGATTCCTGCATTTGGTTGAGCCAAACTGAACTGTTCCTCTTAGGCTGTTGTTTGCAACAAACAGATCAGTGAGACTCTCCAAAAGATTGAGACTTGCAGGCAATGAACCAACTAACTTATTCTTGTGCAAATACAGAATCTCCAGCTTGCTGCAGTTTCCAATAGACTCAGGGATTGTACCAGTAAACTGATTGTCAAACAAACGCAGATGAAGAAGTTCCTTAGCTTCACCAACATTTTGAGGGATTAACCCGGTTAGGTTGTTATGCTCAACATGCAGATAATTCAACACCGGAATGCGAAACAAGGATTTAGGCAATTCCCCAGTAAGAGAGTTGCTGTAAAGATTCAAATCGGCCAAGCTCTTCAAGCTACCGAGAGTATCGGGGACCTTACCAAAGAAACTATTTTCAGACAAATCAATGTACACAAGTGAGCTACAGTTCCCTAAACTGGAAGGTATAATCCCAGAGAAATTGTTAGAACTCATATCCAATATCTCTAAGCTTTTGAGTTGCCCTATTTCAGGACCCAATTGGCCTGAAACACCTGAACCGGTGAAGTTGAGAGACGTAACCTTCTTAGAATCATCACAGATAATACCAAACCAGTTACATGGAGTGGCTTCAGATGCGTTAGTCTTCCATGTCGAAGTTAATTCTGGTGGTACTTTGTCCAAATGCTTCCGAAGCGAAAGTAAAGTTAACCCATCTGAATTTAAACAAGAAACAGAAACTATGCGGGCCGAGACAAAGAGACAGAATAGCAAAAGAATTTGGAACAACCCAAGATTCTCCATCTGAGACTTGAAAATCAAGAAAAATGTACAAATGGAGCTCGCATGTTATAAAGAGACAAGGGCAAGAGGAGAGAGGAAAGAGGGAAACAAAATAGAACTTGATTGACACCTTGAAGGATATTGACAGATTATAATCGATCTGATTGACGCCAATAATAGAAAGAAGATCTTAGATATTCTACCTAAATTGTTAACAAGGAAGTTGATAAGTTGGAAATTAGATGACCATTATACAGCAAATTGAGGAGATCTTTGATATTCTACCTAAATTGTAAATATTCCTAAAATAGTTTCTTTGTCATTTCCTATGATTTTTCATAGTCTGCGTTTGTGTTTGGGTGGAGCAGACACTATCATAATTGGACTGAGTTATATATAGAAAACATATTGAAACTATCCTTAATCATTCCCATTAACATCTCCCAAACTCTCTCTACCAACTTTGCACATATACAAGTGTAAATATCTCAATCTTGAGAGACTTAACAAACTTACCAAAAGTGTGAATCCATGACTTGGCCATCGTTCAGTTACGCCAATTAGATGATGCCTCGAGCTCCACATCCTCTTCCCACCAAGTTGCCGACTGCAACACCATCAGTTTCGGACCAGTTTAAGCTTCTATGCGCATATACAAGAAAGAGACAAAAACAATCTAGACAATGTGCTAAACCTTGTATCCCCTGCGCAGGAACTCGAGTGAGCTTCCTTTCTCTTCTTGTAGTCCCAGAACCTGTAACAGCTCTTCCTTCGTCTGTTTGCATCCACATCAATAAAAGCTTGTTACTTTTTTCCCAGAGATTGGATAAAAAAGACTATATTCAAAAGGTTAAACGCTTTTAGCGCACATACTTCACCCAGCGTGAAACGAGTAGGGCTTTCTGCAACACACGCAAATGAACCATCAGTTTGCTTAAGCATCACCTGCCATGGCCCTGCATTTTTTTTCCATATCAGATATGGATAGAGAAAACACTCTCTCATGTTCAGGACACTGGAATTGAGAATGATTATGCAAATCTGATAGAGAGACTGAGACAAGCATCACATCATGCTTAGTGATCAAGGAAGTCACAATACAAATAGGTACAGCTATGATATATATTGTTTTAGTCTTGTAAAGAATAGTCTAGCATTTACCAGGATATTGTCGAAAAAGTGCTCCGTTGTAGTTCAACACAAATGGTGCCACTGCCACTGTCTTAGCCAAGCAACACAAACAACTATTATGCTGCTTCATTTCTGTAAGCAGCCAAGAAAGGTCCGCTAAGAAAATATCATCCTAATTGTATAGTACCTTTGAATACTCTCTGGTTCGGATATAAAAGACGGGAATAAATTGAGAAAGAAACCGGTAGTGCAGATCTTTAGGGGGAAAGCCAAGAAGCCCTAGGTCAGCACTGCACTAAAATTCAATTGTCACCACAAGTGAGGAAACCGAGAGAGATTGAGTTACGCAAAAAACTGAGATCTCAATAGTGATAATACCGCAAAGTATCTAGCTCAAGATTGAACAGAAGAGCTGGGGTTGAACTGGCAAAGGTTTCCTGCAAGTATAGACCAACAACTTACAGAACTATATAGAAGGCACAAAGAAAATTTAAAAATGACCATAGACAGTGAATATATCTAAACCAAGTTCCATGTAACGATAAGAAAAGATAAAAGGATTCAATACCACAAACTTCTCTATGAAAGAGAGTTCCCGAGTGCTGCAATTGATAAATATATAAAGGGTCGGTGGCTCCTTGGGCTCCCAAGTTCCTGTAGGAACACATAATCCTCATGACTAAAATGCAATAATCCATCTGTTAAAATAAGTAAAAAGGACAGTTTTAGCTATACCTTCGTTTTCATCTTCAAAATCAAAGTCCAGGGTACTCCTTATGGACCTAAAGAAATTGGTGACAGAAGTACCAGGTATATCATCTAGAGAGCCAATACTTATGCCATCAACCTGATGAGACACTCACAAATAAGCCGTTGTTAAGATCCAAGTGTTCAATATCTTATTCCTAACATGTGCAAAAACTTGCAGCAAAGTGGAAGTTCTATTTGTACCGAATCAAATGCCGCTTTGAAGCGTTGCGAAGCCCTGCGCTTCTCAGGCTTGTCAGGAAAAACCTGGAACATGTTTGATCATTCATAGGTCAGAAGAACCAAATAAAAAGGATGAGTAATATATAGAGTAATGAAGGAGAAAGATTACAATGCATGCTCTGGTCTCGATTTTCTCCTGAAGTTTGCGAACAACAGTCACGGCCAGTTGTATATTAGCATCAATAAAGTCGTCTGAAGAACCCTATACAATGTTTGCAAAACCAACACAGTTAAAATTTCGCTAAAAAACTAAGTCACAATGGTAACAAGTTAAAAAAAGCTTACCTTGTAAGAAGAAATGCTACTGGGTAAAGGTCTACACATGAACAAAAAGAGCCAAAGAAGCCATTAAAATCACGAACCCAGAGCACAAAATTCAGATAATTGAGATAGAGTAAGAGCAGGGAGATTACGGAAAATCGATTTCCAAACGAGATTTTGAATCCTGGAGAGCGAAAGCTAGAGAATTGGCGGCGTCAGTGGCTAGAACCTCGTATGATTTGGGCTTATACAAGGGAACACCTCTCCTAGGATCGGAATTAGAAGAAGTAGATGAGATTGCGCCGCCGCTGTTTGCGGTGGCTCCGCATCTGATTCTGCTGGTTAGAATCGAAGGAGAAGAGAAGAGCGCCGGTAACATCGCAATCGCCATAGCCATTTTTGCTCTCTCTCTCTCTCTGTGTTTAGACGGTAGTGATAACACTGGCTACAGTCTAATCTGCACAACCTCATGACACGTGGCTAAATCCTGTTATCTTCCCTTAACCGGATTGAACCGGAATTTGATTGGCAGTTATCAAATCGGTACTTTTACAACAAGACGACGACGTTAAAGGGTCCAGAGACGGTTGCTAACGGCGTCAAATATATTGCATGCTATTATCCACTGCGGTAGAGCTCAGGACTACTTCTCTTGACAACCGCTGATCTCAACTTGGTCTAAACCTCATCGACGGCTGTGATTACTTTTATATCAGAGTTCCAGAGCTGAGAAACTCTCTCTATAACAGAATCCAAGCGCCATTTAATTTGAGTCTTCTTTTTTAACTACTTTTACTCTGTTTCTCTCTCTAACTGAGAAACTTCTCACTTTCCCGAGAAAATTTAATTTTCTATCAGCTCCGAGAAAATCTTCAACAGAAGAACGAGAATGACGAAACGGATTGATTCTTCTCTTCTCTACACGGCGCTCGTTGTGCTTCTTCTTCTTGGAGTAGTTCATCGCTCTAATGCAAGGCCACGCGTTAATCGACGTAAGTTTCCGAGAAAATTTCTGTAGAATCTCATGTTAATGCTTGAAACATCATAATCTTTGGCGACGAAGAAGTTTTTGATGAGGTTTCTTTGATTTCCTTGTATCGCTTTTGAGTAATAGCAAGAAAACGATGATCGATGTTTAGCTTATCCCTAATTTGATTTTGAGATTCTTCTCTTTCATTGTTGTTTCTTACTGTTGGAACCTTCGTTGCAGCTCCCGGTTTCATGCGATTCATATCGAACGCAACTGATTTTGCGTCGGAGGATTACTACGATTACATAATCGTCGGAGGAGGAACGGCGGGATGTCCACTAGCCGCCACACTTTCGCAATCTTTCCGAGTTCTTCTGCTAGAACGCGGTGGCGTTCCCTACAACAGACCTAACGTGATGTCACACGACGGTTTCTTGACCACTCTCACTGACGTCAACAATTTCGACTCGCCGGCTCAGTCTTTCATCTCTGAGGAAGGAGTTCCTAACGCGAGAGGTCGTGTTCTTGGAGGAAGTAGTGCGATCAATGCTGGATTCTATAGCCGTGCTGATAAACAGTTCTTTGAGAATTCGGGTCTTGTTTGGGATCTGAGTAGTGTGAATCAGTCTTATGAGTGGGTTGAGAGAGCGATTGTGTTTAGACCTCAGCTCAGGACTTGGCAAACTGCAATTAGGGATGCGTTGCTTGAAGTTGGTGTCCATCCGTTTAATGGCTTCACCTTGGAGCATAAAGTGGGGACTAAGATCGGAGGTTCCACGTTTGATCGTACTGGGAGGAGACACAGCTCTGCAGATCTTCTCAGATATGCAAGGAGTTCCAACATTAGAGTTGCAGTTTACGCAACTGTAGAGAGAGTATTGCTTGCTTCATCTCCTAGTGTCTCAGGTTCCAACGTTTCTGCGATTGGAGTGGTTTACCGTGATCAGCTGGGACGTTTCCATCACGCATTGATACGGGACAGAGGAGAGGTGATACTGTCAGCTGGTGCACTCGGTAGCCCACAGTTGCTTTTTCTTAGTGGGATTGGTCCAAGGAGTTATCTTTCAACTTGGGGGATCCCTGTGGCTCTTGACCAGCCTCATGTGGGGGATTTTGTGTATGATAACCCGAGGAATGGTATCTCCATTGTTCCTCCGGTTCCAATGGAGAACTCACTGATACAAGTCGTGGGTGTTACTGAGGATGGGGCTTTTCTGGAGGCTGCTTCGAATGTGATTCCGTTTGCATCGCCTTTACATTCTGTGTTCATCAGAGCTCCAGCTTCTCCTTTGTACGTCCCTGTGACAACTATAATGGAAAAGATCCTAGGTCCAGTGTCTATTGGTTTACTAAGGTTGGCGTCAACGGATGTGAGGATTAACCCAGTTGTTAGATTCAACTACTTCAGTGATCCACAGGATCTAGAGAGATGTGTCAATGGGACTAGGAAGATTGGAGAAATACTCAGGAGCCGAGCTATGCAGGACTTTATGATAAGGGAATGGTTTGGGAACCGTAGGTTCAGGTTTGTTGGAGCTCCATTGCCTGTGGACCAATCAAATGATCTTGTGATGGCAGATTTCTGCAGACGAACTGTGAGCACAATCTGGCACTACCATGGAGGCGCTGTTGTAGGAAAAGTAGTGGACTCTGATCTCAAAGTCATTGGTGTTAATTCTCTTAGACTCGTGGATGGATCAACCTTCAATATCTCTCCAGGGACTAATCCTCAGGCTACCTTGATGATGCTTGGAAGGTAAGAAGAAACCATCAAAGTGTATACTCTTCGAAACTGTATCAGTCCTTTTTGACCAGACTTAAAAACAAATTTCATTGGCTTTAATTGCAGGTACATGGGGCTGAAGATGCTGCGAGAGAGGATGAGATAGAAATGATTTCCGCAAGATGGGCTCTTTCGCATTTTCTGGATTAGTTTGCTGATTCTTTTTCTGTTATACGTTCACCTGTAGCTCTCTATCAGATGGTTCTACAGTTAGTTTGTTCATTTTTTCTTTCTATCATTGGACTCCTCGGTTAATTCATGTAATAACGGAGTACAGGAGTTCGTCTATACTTCATGTAAAAAAACAGGATTGAGGTATAATGATAAATGGCCTGATCTTACTTTCAGAGTAACCATTATGGCAAATTTCAAACCTTCCTGTGTCAGAAAGCAGAGGACATGTTCATATAGCATAGTACATACTAGAGCAAACTTAAATATTGATAATGTGAAAACAGGAGGTAATATAATATTCCTCTCATCTTCTTTTTGGCACTATGATGAACACTTTTGGAATTTGTTCCACGTAAATGTTTCTTCTTGAAGTTTTCTGGAATCTCCTAGTTCTTTATGTAAAGAAAGATAAGACAATTAAACACATATCTATCGTCCTCTTACATTGCTGTCCTGGAATCCAATACCTTCCCATGAAGCATGCACGTCTTTTTATATGCGTGTTGCAAAAGCTAAACACTCAATTCTTGTTCTTCATTGATCTGCAACCTGTTTTAGTTCCAAAAAGCTTCAGCTACATCAAAGAACGAGTTTGATTCTCCATAGATGGTATCAGATTAATAGCAGCTTCCTCTTTGTTGTAAAACTTTGGTTTCTTAGCATCTTCCCTTCCATCGTGTTTACAAAAGTTAGCTGTCATTTAAACAGCAGGACGACTCATGGATCAACAACAACAAGGTGATAAGAATCTGACAGTGTTCGTAGGACCCTGGGGAGGAAATGGAGGAACCACTTGGGATGATGGGATTTATGATGGTGTCCGTGAGATCAGACTTGTTTATGACCATTGCATTGACTCCATCTCGGTGATCTACGATAAGAATGGTAAACCCGCAAAGTCAGAGAAGCATGGAGGTGTGGGAGGCAACAAAACATCAGAGGTATGTTCCTCTATCACTCTGGATTATGTCTCTCTTTAACTTCCTCCCTCAGATTTTGGTTTCTTTTACATGAACCGAATTTCTGCAGATAAAGCTGCAATACCCAGAGGAGTATCTGACTGGCGTGAGTGGCTACTACTGTCCAATGGTTAACAGTGGCACTCCTGTAATCAGATCAATGACCTTCAAGAGCAATAAACAAGTGTATGGACCTTATGGAGTTGAACAGGGAACACCCTTCACTTTCTCAGTCAATGGGGGACGCATTGTTGGTATGAACGGTAGGAGTGGCTGGTACCTTGACTCCATCGGCTTCCATCTATCACGCCCTAAATCAACCAAGATGATCAACAAGCTCCGAAAGAAGATTCACTGGCTCACAAGGATAGTAGCATGATTTAAGCCCTTTGCATAGAATGTAAAACTATACTCTACAAATAAGGATGTTAGATGTATCTTAGTCCATGAGACCAAAAGTGACTGAGCAAAACACTCTTTAATGAACAACTCAAAAGGAAAGCATATCATTCAAATGGTAAAAACTAAAAACACACGAAGGTTTTTTATATAAAGTTATAAACAAAGCATATTTCAAAGTGAGCAATATACACAAATACGCCCGTGTTTGCGGATAATAGAAGCAACAATTCGATAAGGATCGCATGCAAAGTGGCAGGTAATCCAAGCATGAATGTTGGTTAGCGCATTTATCCTCTGGCTTTAAGCTCCGCAAGCCTCCTCGACAAATCATCCTCATCGACTTTCTCCTCAGTCTTAGTAGGAATGGCATGACCAGCAGGCTGAGGAAGCCCCACAGAGACTTCCAAACCATAGTCATCTGCCACCTGCTGCATAAGGCTGTTGACTTCGCCTTCTGGAGTGGACAATGAAGTTGAACCAGCCATAGCATTCTCCATGAACTCAGCTTGGACCTCCATGTTCACAAACTGCTTCTCGAATGAATCCATTGTCTCTGACATCTTCTGTAGATTCCCTGGTGAAGGAAACAGAAAACAGATAAGAACCAATATTGTAAACAGCCCCAAGAAATCAAATTACATTTGTGCTCAAATGAACTAAAGATGAAACCTTTCATATATTTCCATATAAACAAAACCTTCCTGATCTATAATCAGAATCATCCTTCAAGTTTACATTACCTCTCTTAACTCTTTAACTTTTTTTTTTTTGGACAAATCTCTTAACTCTTAACTAATACAACATAAACCATGGTGATCATACATATCCAACCTATCGAAGATAATTCGTATAATTCACAGACGATGAAATACCTGTGGCAAGAGAAGACTCAAGGGATTTGACGATATTGGTCATGGATTTGGTGATGGTGGTCATCTTAGCCTGAGTATCAAGACGAGCAACAACAGCGTCAAGGCGAGAAGCGAGACGGAGATAGTTCATCTGCTCGCTACGCTTACGAATGGCGTTCTCAGCGTAGATCCGAGCACCATCCATATTACCCTTCTCGATAGCCTTCTTCACCTTCAATTTCTCTGCTTTCTCTTCCTTCTCACACTTCCTTGATTGCCTTTGCAGAGACTTTGACGTAAATTTCAAATCGAATATCTGATTCATCAGCTTATCTGTGTTACCCATGTTGGATCAATTCCTCTAGATCAATTCGCTTGGATCTATCGGTAGAAAAATTCTCAAAAACAGAGACTTTAGGGTTTCTCTGTATTTGGGGAAAATATCTCGACGCGTTGATGTTTGAAGAAGAGGGGAGGAAGGAAGCTAATAAAGTCAAAATCGGAATTGACCGGTTCAATCGAAATGTCGGTCATTACCCGGTTTGATTTATATATCATGGTGATAATAAACAGTCACACACACAAGGCACGCGTGTCAAAAGTGACTCAGCACCGTCCGATGTGTCACTCTTTTTTACATGATGGATCAATCATCATCTGCGTGCCAACTCATAGCAAAATTAAAGTATTTTGGATTGTTTTGCATGTAATTTCTTTCCAAAATTCAATCTAAGTTTCAAATTCAAACCCCAAATGCTTTTGTCTTGTCTCTTCCATTTCCCAGAAACGTTTTTTTGAAGTAATGGAAGATTCAAATTCGTGAGAGATACGTAGTAAATTAGGTCTTTTTCGTGGAATGTTGGAATCGAATTCTTGATTTTTGCAGTGTTCTGACTTAAAACCCTGATCCCCTTTTGTGGCCCAGAAACCGGAAAATTAGATTAATTACAGAGGAGAAAAGTAGTTCAGAGGAAAAAAAGTGAATAAAGGTGGATTCTTTGGTGAATACACATTTGGGCATTTTGAGTCAGATCTTAGAAAAAGAGGGGAAAGGTAGAAGCTTTCCAGCTACTGAGAAGAAATCTCAAAATTCTGCTTGTGTGATAGGGTTTTTGGAAATGAATGGGAGTAATGGGGAGGAGCGAGTTGTTCACGAGGTTGCAATGGTGGTTCCTAAGAGGGTTCTGGAAGAAGAAGAAGGAGACTGTGTTGAGGTTTTGGTGACTGAGCTAAGGAAGAAAGGGATGGTTGTTGATAGAGTCGTCGGTCTTGCTCATGAGTTTCTCAAGGTCGGTCTTTCTTTGCCCAATTTACTTGTAATTTTGTGACCAAATAGGGGTTTTCAGGTGTGAAAGTCTTTGATTTTTCATACAAAATTACTTATCTGAAAGTCAAGTAGAATTGAGTTTTGTTTGATAAAACTTGCTATATTATGTCTAGGATTCAACAAATTGGGAACTTTAAACGAAGTATCTAGTGAAGTTTCTTTCCTTATTTAGCTTTAAATCTGTAAAATACTTTGACGTTTGAAGAGTGTTTTGCTATTATGAGAGTGATGTTTGAGATAACAGCAATTCAAGTATCTCTTTAGGTAGCAGCTCCTTCGGAGATCTTGGGCAATGCAGCTGCAGAGCTTCATATACGCAAACCTACTCGTCTCGGTAAATACTACTGTTTACTCGTATCGCAGATATTTCCTCATTTTGTGTTTGTCTTAAGTTTGATGGTTATCTCTCACTTCAGGAATTGATCTTCCCTTTGAGATGCAAGGGTCTGAGGCTTTCATTCGGCAACCTGATGGGTTATTATTCAGCTGGTTTGAACGTTTTCGGTGCTATCAACATCTTATTTATGGAATTGTAAGTTCCATCTCTCTAAAACATCTGTCTTTATCGTGAATTTAACTATTAACTCAATTTCGATTGCGTTAGTGTGTCAGTTTACAGTGTACTTGATTTATGACATAGCAAATGAACTCTTGAGTTACAGGTAAACTCTGGTGGACACGATGTCACTCTGAAACTTGACGGCAGAGAGTTTTGTTGGACAGCAGGGGAATCATTACTTCGAAGGTTGGAATCAGAGGGCGTCATTAAACAAATGTTTCCTCTTCATGGTAAGCTACTCTGTTATATCTGTTGGGTTACAAGGAGTCTAGACTCTAGATGGTTAAGAATTCTCACAAAAACATTTGGTTGTAGATGAACTCAAGAGAAAGGAACTTCTCCAAAATTGGGCATTAAATTGGTGGAACTGCACAAACCAACCAATTGATCAGATCTACTCTTACTTTGGTGCAAAGGTAGACACTTATAAATATTAATATGATTTATGTAGCAGAAAGGTGTTGATATGAAACTCATAACATAGAAAAATCACAGATTGGAGTCTACTTTTCGTTCTTGGGAATGTATACGCAATGGTTGATATTTCCAGCCTTACTTGGGTTTATAGTGCAGATGGTTGATTTTGGGTAAGTTCTTAACTCTGTTACAAGGTCTTAAGTAAATACTAATAGACATGCCGGCACATCCATCATGCGTTGTTTTCTATCTCTTTGATCAGATCCTTGCAGTTTCTTGCTCTCCCAAGTTTCTTTGTGGGCACAATACTCTGGGCTGCCTTGTTTCTTCAGTTCTGGAAACGTAAAAATGCGGCCTTGTTAGCCAGGTAGGAAACTCCTACACTGATGCATAATTCTGCAACAATTTTAGATTTGTTTTCTATTTTCTGATTTCTTTTTTTTGTGTCAATTCTCTATCAATAGATGGCAGATAAATTGTTTAGTTGGCCCCAGCCAAGGATATAGATTTCTCGGAATGGAATGGAGTTCCCTTCCTTTTCCAAAGGAGCTTATTAAGAATCTCGGAAATGAGAGAGCCAAAGAGAAGGAAGCCTACCAGAGATATGAATGGTTTGCTTATCGCAAGAGGTTTAGGAATGATGTTCTTGTTATCATGAGCATTATCTGCCTCCAACTTCCATTTGAGCTCGCGTATGCTCATATTTTCGAGATTATCACATCTGATATAATCAAGTGAGAGCTTACTCATTTTTTTGTTTACAAGCTTTACCAGTCCCATGTGTTAGCAACTTTGTTACAATCATGACAATTTTCTATGATGGTCTCAGGTACGTATTGACAGCTATCTACCTTCTAATCATTCAGTACCTCACTCGGCTAGGAGGGAAAGTATCTGTCAAGCTGATAAACCGAGAAATCAACGAGAGTGTGGAATACCGAGCTAACAGCTTGATTTACAAAGTAAGAAAAGCATTGTTTTGCAGAGTCACTGTTTCTCTTTTCTAATCATTGCTATGGAAATTTTCGGCATTGCAGGTTTTTGGGCTCTATTTTATGCAGACATATATTGGGATCTTTTATCATGTTCTTTTACATCGAAACTTCATGACACTTCGACAAGTATTGATCCAACGGTTAATAATCTCACAGGTAAAAGAGAGAAGATGCTGTGATAAAAACTTTCCTTTGAGGATGTTGTTACCTGCATATGTTTAAACTACAATTTTTCTGCAGGTTTTCTGGACTTTGATGGATGGTTCTTTACCTTATCTTAAGTACAGCTACCGAAAATATCGAGCTAGGTACGCTCTTTATTCATCTATGCAGCTTATAAAGCGTATGCGCAAAAGTTAGAACTTGCAAGAAATGTCATAACTGCTTCCTTTTTCCAGGACGAAGAAGAAAATGGAAGATGGATCATCAACAGGGAAAATTCAAATAGCCTCAAGAGTGGAGAAGGAATATTTCAAGCCTACATATTCAGCAAGCATTGGGGTAGAACTTGAAGATGGACTTTTCGATGGTAAGAAAAACTTATGAAGTCAATGATCTTTTGTGGTTATGTTTTGATGTAGCTTGCAAATGTCTCAGCTAAAAATTTATTTTGCATTGCAGATTCCCTCGAGCTGGCTTTGCAGTTTGGAATGATTATGATGTTTGCTTGTGCCTTCCCTCTTGCTTTTGCCCTTGCTGCAGTGGTAACGTTACTTCTAGTACTATTTTCTCAATGTCATCCTTAGCTTTTGGTTTTCTTGAAAACTGAATGTATGTCTTACACAGAGCAATGTAATGGAAATAAGAACAAATGCTTTAAAGCTTTTGGTGACACTTCGAAGACCTCTTCCTCGTGCTGCTGCAACAATTGGAGCTTGGTTAAACATCTGGCAGGTACAATGGATAGCAAGAAAATAACGATTTTATATCACTGTTTTTATCTGAGTGAATTGAGTGATTTCTTTCTTCTGTGTTTCAGTTTCTAGTAGTTATGTCCATATGCACAAACTCGGCACTCTTGGTATGCTTATATGATCAAGAAGGCAAATGGAAGATTGAACCGGGACTCGCCGCAATTCTCATCATGGAACATGTACTCTTACTTCTGAAATTTGGACTCTCTCGTCTCGTCCCTGAAGAGCCTGCTTGGGTTAGAGCCAGTCGTGTGAAGAACGTGACACAAGCACAAGACATGTACTGTAAACAGCTCTTAAGAAGCATTTCTGGTGAATTTAATTCCTTGACAAAACCTGAACAAGAACAACAACAAGACTCAGAGCGCTTTTGACCTGAAAGATAAGAAACAAAGAACACCAAAAGGCTCTCACTTTTTGTGTGACAGTTTGATTTTTCGTTGCCACCTTTTGTGCATAGTAGCTGTGTGATAATATCTTGAAGACATTGTATCTTCGGTTTTGTCTATAACACGTTAACTTATGAGGAAATCATTATAATATATATTTGATTTTGTTATGTCCAATGTTTATATTTCAGTGAATTCCACATG
>JGI26506J51651_1000054_pt1 | contig 13606 bp, 10 predicted proteins | sample AraCvinosormetaG_FD_51651 | JGI IMG/M metagenome (IMG submission 51651) | reverse complement strand
TTTTTATCCTTAGTAATAGATTTAATTAGTGAATTTATTTTCTCGTAATGAGTTACAAAATTCATATCTAATTCTCTTAAGATGAACTCAATTTTTCTTTTACACTATGAGAAGTTGATTCAAAAGGAATTGAAAAGTTCTGGATAATATGATGGGAATGTCCTGAAATCAGTTGTACTTTACTCTAGTTATTGTGCCATCATGTAAGTGACCACTCAGGTTCAAGACTTACTGACACAATCACAACACAAAAAGGAAGGCATCAACTTACTCTAAGCATGATGGTATCGGGTAAACCCCTGAATACCACTTAGACACAATAACCTCATGCAATACTAAATATAAGTAGTTTACCACACCCCAAACAAGTATAGACAATCAAGTACCAAGTCACGTATGTATATATACATAATATAGCTAGGACTTATTCACAACCTCATAGCATATCTCACATAAGTTTAACAATCTAACAAGGCAAGTAAGCCCTCGAATCATATCTCAATTCATCAAGTAAACTTAGTCAAGTTCGAATTCACTTAGCCTAATCATGCACTAGTCCATTCCATTCCTTAGTGATATCAAGTTCGTCAAATGCCCATATTCACTTTACGATTCAAGTTCTAACTTAATCCAAATTCCGATTATTTAAGTCTAAGTGAGTAAGCATGCATATGATCTAAAGACAAGCTCTAGAAAACATGCAAACAAACAAACAATTCGACCACAACTCACAGATTCGGTAGTTCGGAAGGTTTCTAGGTCTCAGGCGAATCTCCTAGATCACGGTCGACGATCCTTTACTCACGGTCAAGTTCTCTCGACCACAGGCGACCAATTTCTAGTCACGAGTAGAGTTTCCTCGACCATGGGCGACGATTCTCTGAATTCGGGTTAGTTATTGGTCGGACAGCCTTACAGTCTCACTCTCTCTCGCCTTAAAAACGAAATTTGGCGAAGTGAGTTCTATTTATAGCCGGCCTAAGGTCGGCCAGACTACCCCGCCCGCTGCCACATGTCTGGACAGATGTCGCGCCCACAGGCGACAGGTGTCTCAGGTCCTACTTCAACTAAATGGAATTTTTCGTAAAGCCATCCTCAAAGTAAGGCTTGGCGACAAGTGGCGACAGGTGTCACTCCACCGCCCCATAAGCTTCGGCTCCAAGACTCAGCCGACTTCGGCTCCAAGATTGATTACTTGAGCCGCAATGCACCGTGAGTGAGGTGTCCTACCCATGTCAGTTCCGCGGCCGGTAGGGCAAACTTGGCCGCGGCACGTCCAACTTTTCCCATCTTTGCCCATTCGTGCCCATTCATGCTCATCTTTGCCCGTTGAAGTTTTGGCAACGTTTGGGCATATGCAGTCAATTGGCTTTGCATTCAGGCAAAAGTTTCTCATTCGGTCCTTCAGCCGTGCCCGATGCCCTTATGCGGGTCACTACATTCTCCGCTCCTTAATAGAATTCGTCCCCAAATTCTAACCTTTGGTCATTCCCAACTTCAATGAATTCTCCCATCATTTTCACAAAGGTTTTGAATCTCCTTGTGCGGATTATACAACTGTATGTTCTTTGGACCGAACTTCCCTTCTTTTGCATGTTTCCCTGAAGTATGTCCGTTTTAGACTTATCTCGATCCCTCCTGATTTCTTTTCTCTGATTCCTCATTCGGTCGGGCGTTGCTGATGTACTTCCGATGGTGTTTCAAACTCAAACACAATCATCCAATTTTTATACAAGTGATTTCTCACTCATATAATTGTCGGCCACACACAAACAAGCAAGTACTTAACTTATTATACATTCAAAAGTTCATACAAGTCATAAGTACCGGATTCTAGACTTAGTCTTACATATTATTCAACAAGTTCTAAGCCTTACCATATTTACACACAAAATTCGCTATGACCTAGCTGATTCTATACTTAGCCGAAAATGATCTCACGAATCATTGGTCAAGGGTTCCTACACTTGGGACACTCACACCTTACCCACAAAAACGAGGGCATCCCTTCATTCAAACACTTCTCCTCCGCTACCGTAGTCATTAATGGCCTGACTCCTCTCGAAGATCCTTCGCTCGCATTCGGTGCAACGTACGGGCAGTACATGGACATATGTCCCACCCCTCCGCAACAGGAACACTTAGCACAATCATCCATATATGGCATAGTATGTGGTGGATACAAGCATTCTTTGGTCGGATGATCGGTATGGCTGCATATCTCACACGGGCGCTTAGCCGGAGTGGCCAACTTCTTCCCAACTGACTTCCTCGCTATTGCCTGTATTCTGGGCTTAACCTTGGTGTTAATCCCATATTCGATCCCAAGTGGATGCGGGTTTACTCCAACGATCCGTTGGTCCTTGGCCTTCTCCGATTCCATTCCCATTTCTGCCGCTCTCTTTCCCTTCCATCTCTCGTTTTCTTCCGCCTTGTCAACCAACTTCCCTTTCGACTTTTCTTCATCAAGCCTTAGACGATTCATCAAGGCTTGTGGTTCAGTTCCTGTTCAAGTAGCATCATATCCCACCTTCCATTTCCTTCATCTTCACTCGGTTCATTTCCCTTAAACATTTCACCTTCCCAACATGAATCCGCCTTGCTAGGATTCAGTATCATCAAGATAGCCTCCGAACTATCCGATGAGATGTTGATCACACTCGGACTCTTAGGTTATGGCGTTAAAGATTCAAATGAGTCCAATGAGGAATTACCCCCATCGTTCCCATTTCCTCCTCTATCTTCTCCGTTCGGACCAAAGTCTTGGGCACACTAGGCTATTAACTTATCGATCGCCTGCTCTAACTCGTTCTCTATCTCATTCTCTATGACTCCACTCTCATCTTCCTCGTCATTTCCCATAAGCATTAGCATGTCATACTCATCATCGTCTCCATACTTATTCATCGCTCCAAACGCACCATTCGCCTGGATCAATGGTACATCGAACATGTCTCCATTCACTTCTTCCAGTTCTAGCCCATGCTCGCCAATGGTTCCCATATTTGGAACACTGAAACTTCCCTCCTCATCCGTCGATGGCACATAGAAACGTGACAGTATATTGTTCAGACTGTCACATGCTTGTTCTTCTGTGGCATTCTCAGTTGGCACCGCGTATAACTCACCATCCTCGGTGATCATCCACTCAACATGGTTTGCCTCTTCACTAGATAACAGACCATCATGATTATCAACATCTTCTGGACATTCCGACGGATCCGATTCAATCGAATATCAGACTCAATGGATTCACTATCTTTGGCCAAAAACTAATTATTCATGGCCATAGACAAACTTTCATTATCTATACTGCTAAGCAGAACAAAGTTCTCGAGGTTGGGCACATTAAGACCGTGCAACGGACTAACGATGTTGCTCCCTTTGGTAGACGACATCTACAAAACAAGGTAAACCTATCCCCCACTTAGTCATCTTTATATCGGATCCTTGTTAAACATCCTATTTCCGGCATCCTATTTCCCTTTGGTACACCAGTAATTTTGCAGAAGCAACGCAAAACATCCTATTTCCGGCATTTCCTAGTGTTCGTCTTCCCACTATGGTCATCCCACTATGGTTACCTATAAGACAAGTAGAATCATGAGTAATCTTTGATTACTCAGTGAGCTGGGTCTATGCACAAATAAATCTCTAAGGTTTAATCAACTCCATAAGTAAACTTAGCCACCAGAGATCACATAGCACGTAATAAACGTATTATCATATACTTATAATAATACAAGAATATGCAGCCAACTAGACACATGAATGAACCTTCGGCCCAACATACTGCCAACCTTACCAAAAAGGTGCAGCACAACATCAGCACAAACTCCCGCATACGTGTATACGTGTTCTCCACACGTATGCTACCACACACACGTACGTGCACACCCACACCACACGTACATACACAACTGTGAACACCCGAGCTATAGCAACAAAGGCTTATAACCAGAACATCACTTTAATGCATCGTCATGCATTACCCAACATACGCTTCGAGTCTTGTGCCATCATGTAAGTGACCACTTAGGATCAAGACTTACTCACACAATCACAACACAAAAAGGAAGGCAGCAACTTACTCTAAGCATGATGGTATCGGGTAAACCCCTGAATACCACTTAGACACAATAACCTCATGCAATACTAAATATAAGTAGTTTACCACACCCCAAACAAGTATAGACAATCAAGTACCAAGTCACGTATGTATATATACATAATATAGCTAGGACTTATTCACAACCTCATAGCATATCTCACATAAGTTTAACAATCTAACAAGGCAAGTAAGCCCTCGAATCATATCTCAATTCATCAAGTAAACTTAGTCAAGTTCGAATTCACTTAGCCTAATCATGCACTAGTCCATTCCATTCCTTAGTGATATCAAGTTCGTCAAATGCCCATATTCACTTTACGATTCAAGTTCTAACTTAATCCAAATTCCGATTATTTAAGTCTAAGTGAGTAAGCATGCATATGATCTAAAGACAAGCTCTAGAAAACATGCAAACAAACAAACAATTCGACCACAACTCACAGATTCGGTAGTTCGGAAGGTTTCTAGGTCTCAGGCGAATCTCCTAGATCACGGTCGACGATCCTTTACTCACGGTCAAGTTCTCTCGACCACAGGCGACCAATTTCTAGTCACGAGTAGAGTTTCCTCGACCATGGGCGACGATTCTCTGAATTCGGGTTAGTTATTGGTCGGACAGCCTTACAGTCTCACTCTCTCTCGCCTTAAAAACGAAATTTGGCGAAGTGAGTTCTATTTATAGCCGGCCTAAGGTCGGCCAGACTACCCCGCCCGCTGCCACATGTCTGGACAGATGTCGCGCCCACAGGCGACAGGTGTCTCAGGTCCTACTTCAACTAAATGGAATTTTTCGTAAAGCCATCCTCAAAGTAAGGCTTGGCGACAAGTGGCGACAGGTGTCACTCCACCGCCCCATAAGCTTCGGCTCCAAGACTCAGCCGACTTCGGCTCCAAGATTGATTACTTGAGCCGCAATGCACCGTGAGTGAGGTGTCCTACCCATGTCAGTTCCGCGGCCGGTAGGGCAAACTTGGCCGCGGCACGTCCAACTTTTCCCATCTTTGCCCATTCGTGCCCATTCATGCTCATCTTTGCCCGTTGAAGTTTTGGCAACGTTTGGGCATATGCAGTCAATTGGCTTTGCATTCAGGCAAAAGTTTCTCATTCGGTCCTTCAGCCGTGCCCGATGCCCTTATGCGGGTCACTACATTCTCCGCTCCTTAATAGAATTCGTCCCCAAATTCTAACCTTTGGTCATTCCCAACTTCAATGAATTCTCCCATCATTTTCACAAAGGTTTTGAATCTCCTTGTGCGGATTATACAACTGTATGTTCTTTGGACCGAACTTCCCTTCTTTTGCATGTTTCCCTGAAGTATGTCCGTTTTAGACTTATCTCGATCCCTCCTGATTTCTTTTCTCTGATTCCTCATTCGGTCGGGCGTTGCTGATGTACTTCCGATGGTGTTTCAAACTCAAACACAATCATCCAATTTTTATACAAGTGATTTCTCACTCATATAATTGTCGGCCACACACAAACAAGCAAGTACTTAACTTATTATACATTCAAAAGTTCATACAAGTCATAAGTACCGGATTCTAGACTTAGTCTTACATATTATTCAACAAGTTCTAAGCCTTACCATATTTACACACAAAATTCGCTATGACCTAGCTGATTCTATACTTAGCCGAAAATGATCTCACGAATCATTGGTCAAGGGTTCCTACACTTGGGACACTCACACCTTACCCACAAAAACGAGGGCATCCCTTCATTCAAACACTTCTCCTCCGCTACCGTAGTCATTAATGGCCTGACTCCTCTCGAAGATCCTTCGCTCGCATTCGGTGCAACGTACGGGCAGTACATGGACATATGTCCCACCCCTCCGCAACAGGAACACTTAGCACAATCATCCATATATGGCATAGTATGTGGTGGATACAAGCATTCTTTGGTCGGATGATCGGTATGGCTGCATATCTCACACGGGCGCTTAGCCGGAGTGGCCAACTTCTTCCCAACTGACTTCCTCGCTATTGCCTGTATTCTGGGCTTAACCTTGGTGTTAATCCCATATTCGATCCCAAGTGGATGCGGGTTTACTCCAACGATCCGTTGGTCCTTGGCCTTCTCCGATTCCATTCCCATTTCTGCCGCTCTCTTTCCCTTCCATCTCTCGTTTTCTTCCGCCTTGTCAACCAACTTCCCTTTCGACTTTTCTTCATCAAGCCTTAGACGATTCATCAAGGCTTGTGGTTCAGTTCCTGTTCAAGTAGCATCATATCCCACCTTCCATTTCCTTCATCTTCACTCGGTTCATTTCCCTTAAACATTTCACCTTCCCAACATGAATCCGCCTTGCTAGGATTCAGTATCATCAAGATAGCCTCCGAACTATCCGATGAGATGTTGATCACACTCGGACTCTTAGGTTATGGCGTTAAAGATTCAAATGAGTCCAATGAGGAATTACCCCCATCGTTCCCATTTCCTCCTCTATCTTCTCCGTTCGGACCAAAGTCTTGGGCACACTAGGCTATTAACTTATCGATCGCCTGCTCTAACTCGTTCTCTATCTCATTCTCTATGACTCCACTCTCATCTTCCTCGTCATTTCCCATAAGCATTAGCATGTCATACTCATCATCGTCTCCATACTTATTCATCGCTCCAAACGCACCATTCGCCTGGATCAATGGTACATCGAACATGTCTCCATTCACTTCTTCCAGTTCTAGCCCATGCTCGCCAATGGTTCCCATATTTGGAACACTGAAACTTCCCTCCTCATCCGTCGATGGCACATAGAAACGTGACAGTATATTGTTCAGACTGTCACATGCTTGTTCTTCTGTGGCATTCTCAGTTGGCACCGCGTATAACTCACCATCCTCGGTGATCATCCACTCAACATGGTTTGCCTCTTCACTAGATAACAGACCATCATGATTATCAACATCTTCTGGACATTCCGACGGATCCGATTCAATCGAATATCAGACTCAATGGATTCACTATCTTTGGCCAAAAACTAATTATTCATGGCCATAGACAAACTTTCATTATCTATACTGCTAAGCAGAACAAAGTTCTCGAGGTTGGGCACATTAAGACCGTGCAACGGACTAACGATGTTGCTCCCTTTGGTAGACGACATCTACAAAACAAGGTAAACCTATCCCCCACTTAGTCATCTTTATATCGGATCCTTGTTAAACATCCTATTTCCGGCATCCTATTTCCCTTTGGTACACCAGTAATTTTGCAGAAGCAACGCAAAACATCCTATTTCCGGCATTTCCTAGTGTTCGTCTTCCCACTATGGTCATCCCACTATGGTTACCTATAAGACAAGTAGAATCATGAGTAATCTTTGATTACTCAGTGAGCTGGGTCTATGCACAAATAAATCTCTAAGGTTTAATCAACTCCATAAGTAAACTTAGCCACCAGAGATCACATAGCACGTAATAAACGTATTATCATATACTTATAATAATACAAGAATATGCAGCCAACTAGACACATGAATGAACCTTCGGCCCAACATACTGCCAACCTTACCAAAAAGGTGCAGCACAACATCAGCACAAACTCCCGCATACGTGTATACGTGTTCTCCACACGTATGCTACCACACACACGTACGTGCACACCCACACCACACGTACATACACAACTGTGAACACCCGAGCTATAGCAACAAAGGCTTATAACCAGAACATCACTTTAATGCATCGTCATGCATTACCCAACATACGCTTCGAGTCTTGTGCCATCATGTAAGTGACCACTTAGGATCAAGACTTACTCACACAATCACAACACAAAAAGGAAGGCAGCAACTTACTCTAAGCATGATGGTATCGGGTAAACCCCTGAATACCACTTAGACACAATAACCTCATGCAATACTAAATATAAGTAGTTTACCACACCCCGAACAAATATAGACAATCAAGTACCAAGTCACGTATTTATATGTACATAATATAATAAGGACTTATTCACAACCTCATAACATATCTCATATAAGTTTAACAATCTAAAAAGGCAAGTAAGCCCTCGAATCATATCTCAATTCATCAAGTAAACTAAGTCAAGTCCGAATTCACTTACCTAATCATGCACCAGTCCATTCCATTCCTTAGTGATATCAAGTTCTTCAAATGCCCATATTCACTTTAAGATTCAAGTTCTAACTTAATCCAAATTCCGATTAGTTAAGTCTAACTAAGTAAGCATGCATATGATCTAAAGACTAGCTCTAGAAAACATGCAAACAAACAGGCAATTCGACCACAACTCACAGATTTGGTAGTTCGGAAGGTTTCTGGGTCTCGGGCGAATCTCCTCGATCATGGTCGACAATCCTTTACTCACTTTCGAGTTCTCTCAACCACAAGCAACAATTTTCTAGTCACGGGCAGAGTTTCCTCGACCACGGGCGATGATTCTCTGAATTCGGTCGACTTTCTTGATTTCGGTCGAGTTATTGGTCGGACAGCCTTACAGTCTCTCTCTCTCGCCTTCAAAACTAAAATTAGGCGAAGTGAGCTCTATTTATATCCCGCCCAAGGTCGGTCAGACTGCACTGCCTGCTGCCTTATGTCCGGACAGCTGTTACGTCCACAAGCGATAGTTGTCTCGGGTGATGGCGTGGCGACTGGTGGCGATGGGTGTCACTCCACCACCCCAGCAGCTTCGGCTCCAAGACTCAGCCAACTTCGGCTCCAAGATTGATTACTTGAGCCGCAAGGCACCGCGTGTAAGGTGTCCTACCCATGTCGGTTCCGCGGACGGCGGGGCAAACATCACCACGACACGCCCTACTTTTACCGTCTTTGCCCATCTTTGCCCGTTGAAGGCCCTACTATTCCCATCTTTGCCCATCTTTCCGCGGACGGCGGGGCAAACATCACTGTGCCCATTGTTGCCCATCTTTGCCCGTTGAAGTTTTGGCACCGTTTGGGCATATGCAGTCAATTAGCTTTGCATTCGGGCAAAACTTTCTCATTCGGTCCTATGGTCATGCCTAATGCCCTTATGCGGGTCACTACATCGCTGACCAAAGCGTAGAGTTCTTTGTCATAAGTCGGATAGTTAATGTGGCACCACCGAGCTTCTCACTAAAGTAGGCTATGGGCTTCTTATAATGTATCAAAACAACTCCAATACCTATACTGGAGGCATTACATTCGATTTCAGAGGTTTAAGAAAATCGGGTAAGATCAAAATAGGGGCATTAGTAAGCTTCTCTTTAAGTGCTTGAAAAGCTTTCTCTTGAGCTTCTTCCCATTTGAACCCAACATCTTTCTTGATTGCTTCGGTGATGGGTGCGGCTAAGGTGCTAAAATCCTTGACAAAACGCCTATAAAAATCGGCAAGGCCGTGAAAGCTCCAAACTTCTCCAACGATTTTAGGGCTAGGCCACTCCTTGATTGTCTTCACTTTCTCATCCTCTACTTTAACGCTATCTGCACTTACAACAAAACTTAGAAAAACAAGATTATCCGTGCAAAAGGTGTACTTGTTAAGATTGACATAAAGCTTCTCTTCCCTAAGGACTTTCATGCCCGATTCTAGATGATTAAGATGTTCAGCCATGCTCTTGCTATAAACCAAAATGTCATCGAAATAAACCACAACGAAATGACCTATGAATGTTCTAAGGATGTGGTTCATTAAGCGCATGAATATACTAGGTGCATTTGTCAACCCGAATGGCATAACTAACCATTCGTACAACCCATGTTTCGTTTTAAAATGTAGCTTTCTACTCATCTCCTTCTTTCATCCTAATCTGATGATAACCACTTTTCAAATCTATTTTAGAGAAAATGCATGAACCATGCAACTCATGAAGCATATCATCAAGTCTAGGAATAGGGTGGTGATACTTCAATGTAATATTATTGATTGCCCGACAATCAACGATATGCCAACTCCCGTCTTTCTTTGGCACAAGTAGGACCGGAACGACACATGGACTCATGCCCTTTAGCCATGAGTTCGTCGAGTTGTCATTGCAACTCCTTAGTTTCCACTGGATTGGTACGATAAGCTGGACGTTTGGGAAGTGTTGCTCCTGGGACAAAGTTTATTTGATGTTTGATTCCCCGGAAAGGTGGTAAGCCGTTGGGGCTGTCTTCGGGAAACACATCCTTATAATCCTGTAAAAGAGAAGTTAACTCACTCGGATCGGCCTGTGCAAGGTTAGCCAAAGATGTTAGTGCTTCTTTAAAAATAAACAATAAGATGGGTCGTTTGGAGTGCATAGCTTGCTTAACCTTATTAGCCTTAATAAAAAAATTGGGTTGCTTACGGACTTTTGTTTCCTTGGCCGAGAGTTGTATTTGATCGTCATATACCTCTTGTGGTGTTAATGGAATGAGGGTCGTTTTCTTGCCTTTGAACATGAATGAGTACCGAATTGTGAAGCCATCATGGATCACTATCTGATCTGATTGCCATGGTCAGCCTAGAAGGATATGTCTGGCGTCAATCAGCAACACATCACAAAGAATTTGATCATGGTAGCTTCTGATTGCTAAGGGTACAACCACTTGATTCTTCACACTCATTTCTCCATCATCGTTAAGCCATTGTAACTTGTACGACTTAGGATGCTTTTGCTGCTTCAAATTGAGCTTTCGGACCATTGTTTCACTCGCCCCATTTGTATAGCTTCCTCCATCGATGATCAAGCTACAAACTTTCTCATTGACGATGCACCGCGAATGAAATAGGTTATCTCTTTGCTCTTCTTCTTTGGTTCGGGTTTGAAGGCTTAAAGTCCTCCTTGCCACGTAAAGTTCTCCGAACTGTTCTTCATCCTCATCCGGGGATGAGGTCATGTCTTGTTCCTCTTCCAAATCTTTAGAAACTTTCCTTGACATCAAGAGCTTTCCATTAGCTGGCTTAGCAATACACTCCTCGGTGACGAATCAGGTTTTGGCACGAACTCGTCTTCGGACTACAACTCGCCATTCTCCCTTATGACCATTACTCTCTTGTTGGTACATTCATTAGCATAGTGGCCACGCCCATGGCACTTGAAGCGTCGAAGATCACGGGTCCTAGTAGTGGTGGCGCTATCGAGCTTGGTCTTGTCTCGCTCTTGGATAGTCGGCATTATTTTAGGCTCGCTCTTGGGAATGAAGGCTGGCTTGACTTCTCTTGGATAGCTTGGTCGGTTTGAATCATAATTTGCCCGAGAGGAACCCATTCTCTTGACTTGATGCTCCACTAAGATAGCTTTATGTAGCATCGCCTCTAACTCTTCGTAATGTTGCATCTCGACACGGTCCTGAATTTCTCGATTCAATCCTCCCAAGAACCTTGACATAGTCGCTTCACGATCCTCCCCTCTATTGCTGCGCAACAGCAAAGTTTCCATCTCTTGGTAATAGTCTTCCACCGATCGAGTACCTTGGACGAGCTTTTGAAGTTTGGAATGAAGTTCACGATGATAGTGGCTTGGCACAAACTTACGCCTCATGAGAAGCTTCAACCCTTCCCATGTATCAATAGGATACTCTCCATTACGCCACCTTGTAGTGACGATTTGATCCCACCAACTAAGATCATAGTCAAAGAATTCGGTTGCGGCGACCTTCACGCGGTTAAGCTCGGCGTAGTTTTGACAATTGAACACAAGTTCCATTTTCTTTTCCTAGTCCAAATAGGCATCCAGATCATTCTTCCCACGAAAAGGTGGAACCTTCATCTTATAGCCACCAAGATTCTCAACCATAAGATCTCTTTCTTCTCTCCATATCTTGGTCTTAGGTTACTCCGGTGAGATGAGTGACCATGGTTGTAGTATTCTTGAGCGTTTGGGTCTACTAGGTCCTTCCTTGGGTCATGGATTCGACTATTCATCTCCTTTCGAGATTGCTCTCCTTCCGAGATGACAACTTGTTCAACGGGTGCTTTTCCTTTCGCTTTAAGTTGATTGTTGATTGGCTTAAGCTCGACATCAATTATTTTCTCCATTTGTAATGTGATAGCATCGATGATGGCTTGGTTATAAACACTCTTCTCTGAGCTTGATTCGGTTGTCACCATTTTCTGCCAACAAACAACACTAAACCAGTCACTAGTTCAAGGAGAATACTAAACGTTTTTCTAAGAACAGATAAAGAAGATCGCACAGATTTAATTATCAAATCATGCTCAAAAATTCCATAAACAATTTTCTAAAATACTAGACTCGTGTTAGATTCAAATCAATTGATTTCGCAATTTTATCGCAAGCCAATTATTTATGAAAATTAAAACAAGATGATAGCGAAGATGAACAGACGGATGGGAAGATGAACGGACAAAATGAAAGAAGGTGATGAAATGATGAATGGAATGCAACGAAATGATGAAGTGATGAAGGATAGAGTACTCAACTTCAGAGCGTGCTCTGATACCACTTAATATGACTTCCCTAAGATCGACAATCTTGAGGTTAAGTAGAGGATAGACTTTGCATTTAAGAGATCATGAGATCACGAAAACCAAAGGATGTGGAGCAAATGGTCACACAAAGGATGCGGATGGCGTTTGATTTACCTTTGATGTAGCTTAAAAGACTTTGAGAGTAAAAAGATAGATGACTTTACAATGAGGAAATACAAGAGTTTAAATAGAGAAGAAGAGAAGGGGAAGAGTTAGTCTTAGAACAAACTATAAGACAACTCGGAAAAGGAGAAATCATAAATGAAAGTTTGAACAAAAATAGACCCTTGGCCTTTTAAATTCGTGGTTGTCTTAGTGGGCCTGGGCCGGATTGATAATGGGGGATTTGGAAGTGTTACTCAAGCCTCATTAAAAACCTACTAAGGAAAACCCATTGAGGCAAAATCTTATAAGGGAAAAAGAGTACCTAAGTAACACTTAGCCCATTACCAATTGTCTTGAGCTGCTATCGAGTTCCAAACGGTTTGTATGACTTCATTTGGATGCTTGCCCAAGTGGTTAAGAAGTCCGGTAACGGCTTGGTTGAGAAGTCTAATCTTCGAACGAGTCATAGGACCGATTGGTTCCCCCAAAGCTTCCTCCGCTACAAGCTGCTCCTCCGGTACAAGCTGCTCCTGGGCTACAAGCTGCTCCATTGGTTCAAGTTCCAATTCTTGTCTGATAATAGTCAAGCAAAAGCTAAGTCTGGGAGAGTTGATATAACCCTATTTTTACTGCTTTTAGCTATGATTTAGGTATTAATTTTAGAGTCTATTTGTTATTTCTAGTGTTTTTAGTCCTTTTCATGTCTTTACGTGTTTGGGATTCATTTGGAGATAATGGAGCATTCTGGAGGAAAACAGAGAATTTATGCGGCTGAGGAAATCCGAAGACTAAAAACCGCGTAGGTGTCGAATGACACCACCCATGGTGTCGGAGTGACACCAATACCTGACGACAATTCGAAGACGCAACTTATTGATGTTTTGAAAATTTCCAAATTCGGCCCAGAACTTTCTCCTATTTTTAATCAATGCCCAACACGTTTTTAAGACATATATATATATATATANNTTTTAGGTCAATGTTTCGAC
>JGI26506J51651_1000053_pt1 | contig 13648 bp, 17 predicted proteins | sample AraCvinosormetaG_FD_51651 | JGI IMG/M metagenome (IMG submission 51651) | reverse complement strand
TATTTAATAGATTAAGCTAAAAAATTGGTGGTTTCTAAACTGCAGAGGGAACATGCTGCTCTAGTGTATCTCTATCCTAGTTGTTGTGCTATTGACTAACTACAAATTTTCTATTGTTCGCTGGTTTGGTTTTTGTTTCTTGATGGTGGATAATGCTCTATTTTGTATTGTTTTCCTAGGGAAGCGCAGTCTTACACGTTGCAGGAAGACTACATTTCTGAACAGCTATTTCTGAGTTCTAGGAGCTCTTCACATGATCTTCTTTTGACTACTCATTCACTGTTTTCATCCGCAAAGGTCTTTATGCTAAAACATAGCTTTCGTTTTGTTGAACAAAACTTCCAATACAATATTTTACTTTTTACGTCCATTCTAACCTATGTTGCACTTTGCAGGATCAAATTATGGGATTCATTTCGTCAATCTTCTTACGCAGGCTTCTTTGTCCTGGAATTTTTCACAATGTTGCCTTACGTCTAACTTTACTGGACCACAACAAAAACTGGACTGATTCCGAGTTTCAATCTTTAAGTCTTGATGAGCTTACAAGCGAGATTCTTTTACTGGTTGAGCATGAGGTTTGGTTTTTGTTAAGTTGTTAAGTTCTAGAGTCCCTTGTAGATACAATGTATGCTATCCAGTCTACTGTTAGTTAGCATGAACCCTGGGTCATAAAAGCTGAATTATGTCTTTTCTTATGTCAGGTTACAGCTGAAACTTCTATTTCAGTTTTTCATTGGTGGAAAAACTTTTGTACATCCTATCTCCATCATTGGTGCAGTAATAATGAACCTCGCACGTTGTTGGTTCAGTCAGATGTTATTGGTTTAGTTAGAAATAATTCTGTATCACTGTTTTTTAGATTGGAGAACGCTGAGCACAGCCTTGGAGGTATGTAAATGATCATGATTTATAATCTAGGACCAAAACATTTCTTGTTTATTTTCAATCGCTTAAGACTTAATACTGTGTTTGCCTTTTGATAGGTTCTTCCTCCGAACACAGCAACCTGACGAGCTTAGACTTGGGCGTGTCTCACAGCGAACATGAAATTCTGGCAGAGGTACTAAGATGTACTTCGAAGATCAGTAAACAGTGGGGTGGTGCTCCTTATGCCATGTATTATGAATCAATTACCGGAAGGCCAATTATCTCATCGGATGAAATCGTTCCTCGCTTAGTTAACATCCTTGAGTCGGGATATTCTACGACCATAGGTCAACGTACTTGGTCAGATCTTGGTGCTGATAGAGCATGGGAAAAAGAGCTAGAAGCTCATAAAAATCTTAGAACATTCTCCATTGACATGCTGCTGTCTCTCTCTGCTCTATGTCAAAGGGCTGGATCTTGGGAAAAAGTCTTTACTATCATGGAGCACTATTTGCAGTATTTGGTCCCTAAAAAATCTATGCAGAAAAATGATGGTGAGGCATTATCTGATATCTGTAGTTCTATCCTCGTCCAAGCCACTTCTCAGTTTGTAAAGGTGATGTTTGAGTCGGCATTTGACATCTTCCTACTCATCAGCTATCTGCTTAACATCGCTGGGCAGGTCAGTTCCCACTGGGTCTCGTATTATTGTCAAGATGTATCCCCCTTATTTGGAATCAGTGTAGTTTATATTTTGATACTAATGTCAAGATGTATCCCCCTTCTTTGGCTTTTTCTTTCCGCAGGTTAATATGTCACAGCAAGACATATGCAAGCTACGGCTTGAGTTGCTTCCAATGATCCAAGATATTGTCTCAGAGTGGCTCATCATCCTTTTCTTTGTTACCACTCCAGCTGAGTCAACTTCTATGGAAGATTTCAGCTTGAAACTTTCATCTCTACAGATTGGTAGGTTGTTGTCCTTGGAAAATATTCCCCAACGCTCATACCTCATTGCAGTTATTTTTGACTGGAAACAATTATTTTTTTATTGCAGATAGCAGCATTGACAAAAGATCATGGAACGCAATGCTAGGGAAATGTGGTTTCTCACTGGCGTTTATTCTTCTCTTTAGTGACCGAAGTTGCATTGTGGATGGCCGCTTTAACTTGAGATATCTTCCGAGTTCACAAATCATTACAAGTTTGGTGCAAAACTTTATCAGCTGGATTCGGTATAGTAAAACAGGAGCTGACTCTTCTTCCCTGCTAAGACGCTCCACGGAACTTAGTCTTAGGTTGATTCGGAATGGACAATCTGATGCTGTTGAGGTAAAAATTGTCTCTGTTTCTTTGACGGACCTTTTCCAACAAAAAGTTATATTCTGCTAACGGCTAGTTGAACTTAGTTCCTGATTTCTCTGTTTTGATTTTTTTATTTTATTACCTTCTCAAGCGAATCCTTGTGGTTGTGGAGGCAAGTTTACGTGGGGAGAAAACATTTGGATGTTCTCAAGATACTAGTGGAGATTGGTGTCTTCTTCAACATCTCCGTGGTTGTTGCCTTCTTGATCAAGTACAACGTGGTGCAAGTGGCATATTAAGAGAGAGAAAGATTATTGATGCCATCCGCTGCTTCTTCAGGTACTTTATTATTTGGAGTTTATCAGTGATAATTTTAAAGTCCCGTCTCTATATGTCATGTATACATTATATATTGTGCCAAAGCATGTGGCTTTTTCTCTAAACACATAGAAGACAAGCTCGCATTTTCTGCATTTAATGTTCAATGTCTCTGCCTCTCTGGTTCATTTATTTTCTAATATTATCCCTTCAAGAACATTTGTCTTTGTTTTTCCTAACATACATCTCATGTATCTACCCTGTCATGGTTCCCAATGTAGAGCTTCATCAGGTGAAGGATCTTGGAAGGCTTTGCACAGCTTGTCTAAAGAAGCAGGATTTTCACCTGCCACAACGGGTGAGCTCCAAGAAATTTGTTCTTTCTCTAGTTATTTGCCAGTTCACGTATTATTTCTAAAACCAGGCTTTATGTCTTGCAAATTCAATTTTTCCCCTTTGTACCCTCTGTTTTGTTGTAGCAGGTCCAAGTATTTTAGATGGTTCTACGTCTTCTGCAGCATGGAAACTTCATTACTATGAGTGGGCTATGCAAATTTTTGAACGGTACAATATAAGTGAAGGAGCTTGTCAGTTTGCCTATGCAGCCCTTGAGCAAGTAGATGATGCCTATAATTTCATAGAGATGACTGAGGAATTCGATCCAACTAAAGCAGCCACCTACACTAGAGGACGACTGTGGGCAAATGTTTTCAAGTTCACCTTAGATCTCAATCTCTTGAATGATGCCTACTGTGCTATAATTTCAAACCCTGATGAGGAGATTAAGCGCATCTGTTTGAGGCGCTTCATAATAGTTCTATTTGAATGTGGCAAAACGAAGGTAGAGGTCAAGAATCCTTTTCTTCTCTTATCTAAGTTTTTCCTTCTATGCTTTTGGCGAAGAGGGACCAAAACCCTTAAAGTCTTTTACTTTATATTGTCTGGTGGCAAAACATTTCACAGATCATTATCACCCATAAGTTTCATAAACCGTATTATTCGAGTGCAATCTCTCTTTGTGTTAGGTGTCTCTTTGTCTGAAGCTATAAATGATTTTGCTATTTTGGATGCTGTCTTAAATGCTCAGGACAAAGAATTTGTACTACCATGACTTTTAAAAGCAAATTACCATGAATGTTTCCCTTTCTATTTCAGATCCTCAGTGATGGACATCTACCTTTCATCGGCTTAACAGAGAAGATCACCCAAGAGCTTTTTTGGAAGGTATTTGTGGAAAGCTGAGTTGGTTTGTTTCTGCCCTTGGTATATTTCTACTATTGTTTCTTACATTCTCTATGATTTGTAGGCCGGACGTTCTGATATAATGATGAAGCCAAATCCATACAAGCTGCTTTATGCTTATGAGATGAGACGACACAATTGGCGAATGGCGGCAAGTTACATGTATCAGTTTTCTGCCCGTTTGAGAAGCGAGGGAGCATGCAAGGATTACAAACACATGTCCCTAGTTTTGCAAGAGAGGCTTAATGGACTTTCTGCTGCTATGAATGCATTAGCCCTTGTTCATCCTGGGTATGCTTGGATTGATCCAGTACCAGAAGAAACCACACGTTATCCGGTTAAAAAGGCTAGAAGAGCAGAAGAAGAACAATGTTAGTCCTCACGACCACATATTGTACTTGTCTTTTCTACACCCTGAAGCATCATTCTGTTTTATTGTTGAACTATCACATGAATAACGACATTTTGAATTACTTTATCTGCAGTAAGGAGTAATGACCAGCCCAAAGGGGAGAAGAGTTGCATTGATATCGAGAAACTCCAAAACGAGTTTGTTTTTACTACTGCTGAATATATGCTTTCTCTGAAAAATTTCGGGTGGACATATTCAGGTAAATTGTCTCTTATTTCCTCCATGGTCTGTTTTGATTTTACAGTATAGGGGCAAATGGAACTATGAATAATCGGTGTTTAGAACTAGTTTAAAGGCTTCTGCGATTGTAGTTTACAGAAAATTCCCAAAGTATGTTCACCCCAAATGTGATGTGAGGAAATTAAAGAGCTTGATCTATTGTCACTTGATCCTTTTTTTATGAGATAGCTTTTGTCCATCATTGAATTAGCTACTGTAAGAACCTGTCTTCCATGGCAGACTGCTTGGTGGCATGACTTTGTTCTATGCAATACCTAAGGCATAATTTAATTTAGAAGGGTATTAGATACCCTGCTGATTGTTTCAATGTCATTTCATGACTCATACACGCATTTCTATAAATATGCATTGCTTTCTTCACGCCAGGACTCGAAAAGCCACCATCAGATTTGGTTGACCTTCTTGTCCAGGCAAACTTGTATGACATGGCATTCACTGTTGTTTTGAAATTTTGGAGGGGCTCCGCTTTGAAAAGGTAAATTTCTTGCTTTTTATTTTCTGAAGTCAGATTCCTTGAGTATTATGTAGGTTTAAGAATTACTGCTTTTTCACAGGGAGCTGGAAAAGATATTTGAGAATATGGCAATTAAATGTTGCCCTGCTAAAGGAACTCTGTGGTCATCGTGAGTGACTGTTCCTTAGTTGCTTGGTATTTCATTGATTACTTGTTGACTTACCTGACTTATAAAAAATATCATTAATATATAGCTTTATTTATCTTACAGAAATGATCTCAGGCCTAATCTTATGTTAACATCTAACGATGAAGAAGTTACTCATTCGCCTGATAGAAGCCCTGCTGATCAGGGCTCTAAGTTGGCTGGTGATTGGGAAATTCTTGAGGTTTATCTGGTCAGTAACTTCTGAATCCTTGTCTGGAAATCTCGTTTTTCTCTATTTCAATTGGAATCTATTTTCTTAATACTCTGGATTTTGGGAGCATTGAAAAGTGTTTGGAATGTCTTTGTGAGCAGTATTAATCCAGAAATCTGTCCTTACTTGCTCTGAATTTAAATGGTTATATGATACACCAAAATGGCATCCTGATTATAGGCATATCTTTTTATCAATAGTATTTTTGGTAACTGAAACCAGAGCAGCAGCCCCTCTTCTTGTCAACGAGACCTGCATGCATTGTCACTATCCTTTACTAGGAGTGTAATTGGTTCGCTCAAGTGTGCCTGAAGATTTGTAATTGGTGCTTGGAGGGTTTGGAAATTTTCCTTTACTGGGAGTGAATTGTAACCTTAGCTTAGGATATGTGCTATGTGCTTGAGGGCTTGCAGGTTTTTCATTATTTGTTCCTTGAAATGATGTGTGTATTGAATATCTATAAATGCAGAAGAGGTACATAGACATACACGCTAGACTACCGGTTTCTGTTGCTTCAACCCTTCTTCAAGCAGATTCTTGTATCGAATTGCCTCTCTGGCTGATTCAAATGTTCAAGGTAATATTTTTGGATATATGTTACATATTCTTAGCGGATCACTTTTTTGTATGCAATATAGATAGTTCAATTCATTTAGGTAGCTTTGAAATCTTGGCATGCAACTTTGAATTTGGGTTTGCGACATCTTTGATCTAAATAATTAACATGCGTGAACAATGTTGCATTAGTAAGCCTTTTAATACACTATCAATATATCTATATGCAGATTCTAGAGTAGATTTTTGTGTTGTTGTATATCATGTTAGATCATTTCAGTGCAGAGATGTTTGACACAGCATGTCTGCTTAATGCTGAAGAGATTGTATCTAATATCTCAATGGAAATATTGTTGTTCGCTTGTTCCTTTTCATTTACACCATGGAAAGAAGCAATCATTTGTAAGGTTGTTATCTTCTGGTTTCATTCAAGTTGTATTGACCAATTTCTTGTGCCTTGGACAGGATGGTCAGAAGGAAAAAGCTTTGGGAATGGCTGGGCAAGAAGCAAGTCCTGCTTCCTTGTTTCAGTTATATGTTGATTATGGGCGTCTTACAGAGGCAACTAATTTGCTACTTGAGTACATGGAATCATTTGCTTCATCGGTGAGTTATGATCAATCTGTAGAGACTGTTTGTCAGATTATAAGCATCTCGCCACAGGATACGTTGTTATCCATGTTAGGATTTGTCGTTTCGCTAGGGTTTTACAGCTTATCATGGTCAACTTAGAGAACGTTTAAGATGCAAGAATCTCACGCAAAACAGTAACACAAAAAAAGGTTGCAGATTACACCGTTAAAAAACATTAGACTAAGCATGAGTTTGCATTTGCATCGACATTTTCTTGTTAATAGACTGTGATGAGCATGATTCATATGTTAGGACTGAATTAACCTTGGTTTTTCTCTCTTGTTAAAAACAGAAACCAGCAGAGGTATTGAAGAGGAAAAAGGTATCCGGAGTTTGGTTCCCGTACACAACAGTAGAAAGACTATGGTGGGAGCTAGAGAAAGCAATGAACTCAGGACGAATGGTGGAGCAATGCCATAAGCTGAAGGAACAACTTCATCATGCATTACTCAATCACTTAAAACTGGTATGGTACATACATTTGGCGAATGATAATAATAATAATCAGTAGAAAAAATGCAAATAGTGTTTGATCAGTCTAATAAGTGATATTCATATTTGGTTTGTTTCAGCTTAAGGTGGACTCAAATGATGCTGTATCCTCTGCAACCGGTTAAAGAAAGTCTTGATTGTTCCGTGTGAATATTATTATATCTGTATCAAAATCGTATCAGGCTTTTGTTTCTCGTTAGTCTTTGTGTCATCAAAACAAATCTTGTATCGTTGATAAACTCGAAAGAAAAATGTAATCTAAATTCTCTTAACCAAATTCAACCGGTTTATGATTTGAATTTTCAAGATTGGATTAGACCAAACCAAAAGCAAACTAATTATAGTTAGAGTGGAAAGTGAACTGAATTCGAAACGAAAGTGTGCGTGTGAGAAGAAGTAACAATGGAGAAATTGAAATCACTGATTCCTGAAGATCTTCTTCAAACGGTGACAAGCAGCAGCGTCGATGATCTTCTTTCCACTTCTTCTTCGCTTCTCCGTTTGTTTCTGGGTCTTCCCCAATTTCACCAAGTACGTACAAATTACCCAAAACCTACTCTTCTCTTATCTGCGCTACTATCTTCAATTGAACTTCTCTCCTTTTCCTTGGTTTTGCTTTCTCAGGCGGTGAGTGAGTTAGCGAATCCTGAATTGGGATGCTGTGGGAAGAACGAGGAGACATCTCTGGATTTGAAACGTAGAGGAAATCACTGTTTCCGTAGCCGAGATTTTGACGAAGCTTTGCGATTATACTCCAAGGCTTTACGTGTTGCTCCTCTAGATGCTATTGACGGAGATAAGAGCTTACTTGCTTCTCTGTTTCTGAATAGAGCTAATGTCCTTCATGTACCTCTCTTTCTTCCTTTTAATCAGTTTCATCATTGAATCAATTTCTAAGCTTTTTTTCTCTTTATAGCTTCTCATGTATGTTTTGTATCTTGTCTTAGAATCTTGGTCTTCTCAAAGAGAGTTTGCGGGACTGCCATCGTGCTCTTCGGATTGATCCTTATTATGCAAAGGTAATGAATGCTTACTCAATTGGGATCCTTAAGAGTTTTTCAGCTCTTAATTCATTGAACCTTGTGTCAGGCGTGGTATAGGAGAGGCAAACTTAATACTCTTCTTGGAAACTATAAAGATGCATTTCGTGACATTACAGTTTCTATGTCGCTTGAGTCATCACTTGTGGGGAAGAAGCAGCTACACAATGAGCTTAAGGCTATACCTGACTACCAAAATAACCAAACATTGGAACACGATGAATATCGTCCAAGCAATGATGCTGGCGTGGGTGAGATTTTCCACCCAACACTATTGTCTTCAGGATAATATTTAGGCTTTGAAGTCTTATATGCTGAGGTTTAGAGAGGATTTTTATATTTTGACATGTCTCTATTAATGGTCTGTAGATCATCTGCCGAGTGTGCAAATGGAAGTAAAGCTGCGTTGTGTGTCGACAAAAGAGAAAGGAAGGGGTATGGTGTCAGAATGTGATATCGAAGAAGCTTCTGTGATACATGTTGAAGAACCTTTTAGTGTGGTATGAGCTGTGATACAATGTTTTTTTTTATATACAATGAAGTGGAAGCTAGTCAAATCTAGATGGTTCTAGCGTTTTAAAAGTTTTCTGAAACAAATGAAGATATAAATTGGTTCATGCTTTAACACAATTTTTCTTTTGTTACTGAACATCTTTTTAATGCTGATGCCACTTATTACTACAGGTCATATCAAAAAGTTGTCGGGAAACACATTGCCATTTTTGCCTGAATGAGTTGCCTGCTGATACTGTCCCATGTCCATCATGCTCAATACCTGTGTACTGCTCAGAGTCCTGCCAAATCCAATCAGGTGGAATGCTGTCTACAAATGAGATGGATAAGCATCACATTTTTCAAAAACTACCTGATGATATTGTTGAGCATATAAAAGGCGTTACATCAGCTGATATTTATTATTTTGCGACTGATCTCATTCAAGAACACCAGCATGAGTGTAGGGGAGCCAATTGGCCTGCTGTACTGCCATCTGATGCTGTTTTAGCTGGTCGAATTATAATGAAGTTAATAAATCAAGGGAAAGCAGCTACTGATCTTTCTAACCTTCAGGAGATATTAGTATGTCATTTTACTGGAAAATTATTCCATCTTCTGCAACAGTCACATGAAATCTAATAAGGATTGACTACCCTATATCTTTTCAACAGGAACTTTCCCATACCTACTCTAAGATGAATCCAGAGAACAAGTTGGAGCTGCATCTACTTTCCATAGTATTGATTTGGTGCCTTAGTAAATCTAGCTACCCTAATCTTTCGGTTTGTGAAGCTTCTGTGACGCAGGTTTTCCTCTACATCTCCCTCCCTGCACCAGCCAATAGTTCATTGAAGTCAACTTTGCTTTCTAGAACTTGTGCATGTTCTGACATATTAACTTTAATGGATGCTGACGACTTTAGTCTTACAAGTTATACTTTCTTTTATAAAAGATAAAGGATGTCTTGCTGATGATCTTTTGTCATTGAAATCTAGTTTACCACTTATCGTCGAGATATAAAGTTAATTTCAAATTGGTTTTTCATCTTTAGAGTAAATCTATCCTCATTGCCAAAAACGTTTACTGCCTGCAAAAATGTGCATATAATTCACTTGATGAGTTCCTGTTATCATAAATTTATAAAGAAGTATAGCTGTCTACATGATTCATATGCAACTTTATGTTTTGGCACTGTTATTTCGTTTTTTCCTAATTTTTCTTATTGAGGTGTTGACCACTGTCTGGATTTTTCTTTTCTGTGTAGACTATCAGACTGCTGTCACAAATCAAGGTGAACTCTATAGCTGTTGCCCGTATGAAATCCAGCGGCGATTCTTTCAAGTGCCTCCCATCTGGAAACATCTCAACAAAAGAGCCAATTCAGAGTTTAGAGCAGGTTTGTCTAGGCAGAGGTACTGCTTATTAGAATGTTATTTATACCTCTTCTCAATGAAAGAAATCATAGATATCTGTAAAGATGGAATCTAGAGTTACAGAAATGATATCTGTAACCTGATTTTTTATGTTTCCGTTATATTTTGAGCTGCTCTTCTATAAAATTATGTGAGCGTCCACTATGACATACTTTGGTCCTTTCTCAGTTGTTCCTTTTTTCTTATGTCTATTATTGTTGTTTTATTCACAGATAAGAGTTGGCCAGGCTCTTTATAAAACTGGTAGTTTGTTCAATCATTCCTGCAAACCAAACATCCATTTGTATTTCCTTTCCCGTGGACTGATTATGCAAACTACAGAGTTTGTTCCCACGGGTTGTCCCCTTGAGCTGTCATATGGTCCTGAGGTATTCTTGTGATCCTCTTGTCTCGATTTGTTACTTCTGTTCTGTATCATACATCTTCTGAGTGTTTTGAAGTTCACACCTTCTAAATGTCAATATGCTTTACAACATACAGGTTGGGAAATGGGACTGCAAAAATCGCATTAGATTTCTTGAAGAGGAGTACTTTTTCCATTGTCGGTGCCGTGGCTGTGCTCAAATTAACATATCAGACCTTGTCATCAATGGGTATGGCTGTGTCAATACAAACTGTACTGGTGTAGTTTTAGATAGTAATGTGGCCACATGTGAGTCCGAGAAGCTAAACCATTTTTTTACTGCTCCAAGAAACGTGGATCAGCAAGTTCAGGTATTCTGATATATTTTAAACTGATTCATCAGGGTTTAGCTTCTGTGCAGTTCACTATAAGATACCTGCTGATAATGATGATACTCAATTTAGGCAGTTCTAATTTCTTACTAAACGCAAAATTTTTACTTTCCGTTGCTCAATTCCTTTTGGAATGGGCGATGAAATATTTCCTTGGTAGAATGTCCATTTTAACTTTTAGCTGTTTTCTATAAGGATTTAGGCAGTGTTTCTTAACGCCAACGTCACCTATATAGTTTAGTTTGGTGTGTAACTGTGTTGTTTCACAGATGAGAGAGAAGGTTTATGCTGATGTTGGGGAAGTGGCTTCGAGTTTGCTAAGTAAACCTAGTGGTTCCCTACATATAGAACCTGAGATATGTTTGAAATGTGGTTCCCGCTGTGACATAGAAAATTCTCATGCAGAGGTGAACAAAGCTTGGAATCACATGAGAAGGTACGTAGTTTTTCCTTGAAGCTTCAAGTTAATAGTTAATGTGAAGTTTCTCTTTAACACTTGGATCACTCGAAACTGTCAGGGTGGAAGAGTTGATGAATTCAGGACGGGCCAATTATTCTGTATTATCAGATTGTTCAAGGTCCATCGCCGTGCTCAGAACTTTCCTGCACATGTATAACAAAGACATCGCTGATGTGAGTCAAGTTCTTTTATAAATGCTAAAGGATCTTAAAGCGTTGTTACTCTATATCACATTTGGTGACTAAGGCATGTCCTCTCCACTCTTGAGAGAAAACAAACATGACTCACGTTCCAAGATTTTGTTTGTTCAGGCGGAGGATAAGGTTGCTCAGGCGTGCTATTTAGCTGGGGAACTGGTGGATGCAAGAAAGCATTGTGAAGCATCCATTAAGGTAAAAGCCCTTGATAAATACTGATACTGCTTCGATTTAGACCACAACTTGTATCATTGATTGACAAAATATGAAAACTGCTTTGAGCAAACCGGTATCTGGCAGACCAAATCCCTTAAACAACCGTTAAAGCTTTTCGTTCATGCGTGTAATTTCATTACCCCAACTGGTATGGGTGAGATATGAGATAAATTATGAGTTTGGTGGCAGATTCTGAAGAGGCTGTATGAGGATGAACACGTGGTGATTGGAAATGAAATGGTGAAGCTTGCGTCGATTCAGCTTGCATCAGGTGATTCCAGTGGAGCTTGGGACACTACAAAGAGATCATCTCAGATATTCTCAAAGTATTACGGGTCACATGCTGAGACTCTCTTCTCTTATCTCCCATGTCTTAAGCAAGAAGCTGCCAAAGCTGTGAATTTGTCAACTTCTTAACCCAAGAATTTCTGTTGTATAATATAATAGCTTTGTTAATACAAAAATATTAGGCCGGTTTAGTTTGTGTCCGGTTTAGTTTGTACACTCTTAAGCCTTTCTTTTTCCCTGTCCGAACGACGTACTTTCTTTGACTTAGGGTTTTAACAAGTTTTTGGGACTAAGGTTTTACTTTTGCAAAACGACGACGATTTGGGCAAATATTTTAGTCTCCAACCAAAAAAGTTCCAAAACGACAGACGAACACACGAATTTCAACCTTCTCCGAGCCAAACGGCGTAGACACGACAAGCTCGACAAGTAGAATCGAATTGTCAAAGGTTTTACCCAGTCTCTCTCTCGATCTTCTTTGTAACCCACATGATCGTTTCTTATGACATAACTTGGGTTTAGAGTTCGCTTTAAATTTGAGTAAATGCATGCTTGTTTCATCGTTATTACGGATTTCGGTTTTGGGTTTAGTGTAATCTGTGGGAAGCAAAAATTTGATGTCCCTTGTTGTGATTTCGGCGAGAATTACATAGCTTTTGAGTGAAAACTCCATTCTAATTATGAATTTGAAAGCTATATCTCTTTGAGGGATTGTAAAGTGTTTCCAGTTGTTGAATCAATTAGTTTTGTTTGATTTTAAGACCTGAGTGTTTTTTTTTGTGTGTAGAAACAAAGTGGTTGTTGTTAATCAGAATCCCCTTTAAGTTTATCTCTCTTCTGTTCAGGTTGTCTGAAGATCCCTGAGTAGACAAACAGTTTTTGTTTTCTAGTTGATATAATTGGTACAATTATGGCAAGTGTGGTGGGAGATGATTGCAATTTAGATGTAATGCCTCCTAGGAAGAAGAAGAATAAAGGATCCAATAAGGTATTAGCTCTAATCAAACCATTCTTCAATAAGATTTTGAGGTTTTTTAACGCTGATGAGATTTGGAAATTTTGTTTTCATGGTGGACAGATGCAGGATAAGCTGAATTCAAATAATAACACGGGATCGAAGAAATCTCGGAAACGGAAACTGAATTCAAATGTAAACACGGTAGCGAGCAAATCTCAGAAACGGAAGCTGAAGAAATTGGAGGAAGATAAGGAGAAAGAAATCCTCTTTTCAAAAACTGCCGAGTTGTTAGAGTATGTTCAACGCTTCATTCAAATATATGATTTTCTTTGTTTGTTTGTTTTCTTTATATGAATGAATTTGGTATTGAATTTTTACAGCAAGTACAAAATATCTGAGGATGTATCGTCGCTATTACAATCATCAAAAGTTATAGGAAGAGTAAGAAATTTTCTTTCTTTGTTCTTACATTACGATTTCTTAAAGATGTTCTGATTCTTCTTTGGTGGTTAATCTTTTACTCAGTCAGCTACTAAGCTGGAAAAAAGAAGGAGAGCAATGCAACTTTCTAAAGCTGGTGTTGAGACTGAGCATTCTGATGAATCAGTCGAGCAAAATGACAATGATGATGATTCTTGTATGGATGAACCTACAACACCGGAACATGTTGAAATTGAAACTCCAACTTTTGTAACTGATTCTGAGCAGCAACTGGTTCATGCTGATCTAATGATTTCTGCTGAAGAAAGTAGTAGCAAGCTTGAGGTAGACGACACTGTGGATATGATCCCACTGACAACTTGTCGTGATGATGATGAAGACTCAATGGTTTGTCAACTCTGAAAATTTGATGTTTTTTTTTTTTTTTGATTGAGCTATTATTGCT
>JGI26506J51651_1000052_pt1 | contig 13661 bp, 5 predicted proteins | sample AraCvinosormetaG_FD_51651 | JGI IMG/M metagenome (IMG submission 51651) | reverse complement strand
GGTAAATAGCGCAATACTTCTTCGTGAATCTCCGCTATTTGAATATGGAACATCATAACAACGAAAAGGAATGAAACGGCTATAGCTCCTATATGAACTACCGGGAAGATCATAGCGAAGAAGTCGAGACCTAACAAAAGACGTAAACCTGAAATGGCGGTTTAGTCGTCGGAATCGCTTTTATTTATGTCGTAGTCAGACAGCAATTCCAGTAGCTCCATCCAAAACTTGTCTCCGTTTTTTCCTAACCGGGAATAAAGATAGTAGAATCGTTTCTTACGCCGATCGATATCGATCAACTCATCGTCAAACATCGCTACATCGATAATTCTTTTTATATCGTTTTTATCTGGAATTTTGTATCCTTCGGATACTAAGAGTTCATGTGTTTTTGCTATTATTTTTGCCTTGATTTTTTCGCATTTACCACTCTCTGCTTTTACTTGCTCCCCGATGGTATCTGTGTTTTGATCCTCTACCTCGAGGTTCAAGAAAAGGCGTTTTGAGCCACTTTCCTTGTACTCTTTCGACCAGAAAGGTGAACCCCTCTGCTGATCGTGAGAGTGCTCATTCTCATGAGCATAATATCCTTCTAAAAGACCACCCTCAGATGGATTTGTCGGGGGCATTGGCGTATTTCCTCCTCCTAGTCCTCCGGATACCACCGGGTAGAACTGAGAAATGGCACGACTTAAGTCGTCCATCCACAAGTATCCTACAGCAAATAAAGATTTACAGAGAATAACTGAAAGAACATAAAACCAAATGAGTTGCCATTTTTTGGAAAGTTTGTCTATAATAGGAAGCGAACAAAAGTAATCTAAAAGGACTTTTATGCTGCAAAAGACTGGGATGGGAAACAAAACAGAATGTACAAAACGGATAATACGTGTAACCAGCAAACCAAAGACCAAAACTTCAGTACGGTCCGTGCGCCGTTTTTCTTCTCTACCATGACGAATCAATTGATTAGCTGTAGGCATTATTCTCTTTCCTTTCTTTTCCCCCCCATTTTGTGCCCTATCACTTTACTCCCGATCCGAAGCACCCCTTTTCCATTCATATAGAAATCCAATCGTCAAAATAAATAAAAAGAGTCCATCATGGACCAAAATCTGCCCGAGACAAAGCTGAGCTGTCAAATAAGACCAACAAGGGATAAGATAGGGAGGCTCCTCTAAAGCTGGAACCTCTTCCAACCCCAGCACGGCTCTTCCCCGTCGACTCCTCGTACGCGTATCACAGGGGCAAACACGCCTTCAAAACATCTGGATCATACAAACTTCTCATTCAGTGGAAAAAACCTTACCAAGACTAGTTGCCTCAACGAATTGATATGCTTTTGCTTTTTGTGACACCGGCGCGAATGCTGAATACGGAGGAATACAATGAAATCAGAACAAAGCAGGTAGACCAAGCTAGCTTACAGAATTCGAGGAATTCAAACTCAGAATAAGCTCTTTTATTAGCACGTTTGGTAGCCAGAAAGGAAAGAGGTTCTCATTCACAGTGCCTTCTCCTTCTGTGATCACTGATCAAAAGGACATTCATTCAGTAAGGGATTGATCCTCAAAGTGGTTCTTTTAGCACAATGAATTACTTATCTTATAATGAATTACTTATCTTATATAGTAGTGTAACCTTCTCTTCGTACAAAAAAGCCTATTCTGAAAGCCGTCTTTCAATGCCTGTACCCTAGGGCGGGCTAGGTTCAAGGGTACGCACCTAGTAGCTGCGAGCCTAAGATTAAAGGCAAGTTCCCTTGGTTCGGCACGCTTTCACTCAGTATGATAGGCTACGGTCAGATTCGCTCGGTCTAGGTATCACCTTGATGCGCGTAGTTATTGCCTTGATCCCTTTCCTTTGCTCGGGTCATTCCATTGCCTGAAAAAGTGAGCCTGGATCTTCGGAGAAAGGATTTTAGAGCTCTGTGGAGAAAGTCTTGAAATATTGGATGCTTTCTTTCGTGGTTAGGCGGGCATGGCATCAACTCTGTATAGGTGGGTTGGCCCGGCCGGCCAAAGCTAGATATAGATCGGTTGGCACTGGATCTGCTGGATAGAGGTAGCGGCACAGACAGCTACGGATGGATAGAATTACGTCAGCTTGTCGGGTCAGTAGATATGCCCAGCATCCATTTTGACTAGAAATGAAATGGTACAGAGAAGCGCAGTGAGCGGTAGCAACCATTGACTACTCGGGCCGGGCCTTGCAGCCAGAAAATGGGACTCGATCAGCTCAGCCCATTGACTCTTTTATGGGGAACTATTAGAGACCTAGGAAAGTCAAGATGCCACCGGGGCGTAGAAAGAAAAAGGCTTCTTCGGCATGATAGCTCTGCTCTGTCGGATAATATGAGCCCCTTATGGAACAGCTCACTCCGGGGTGATTCTGGTTTAGTCATAGAATAAAGTAAATCCATGCGTTTGTCTTCGCCTTTTCGGAAGACCAAGACAGCTAGACGATAGATTAACCAAAGCCATAAAGAGAAGATCGATATCGCACAGAAATCCTGGATCTATCAAAAAAGCCCGCCAAAGGTGTCCTCACATGAAATCATGAAAAGGATCCGAGCCCATCAAAGACTCTACTACATGAAAGGATCTGAATCTATCCAAATAGCTGTGGCCCATGATCCAAGGGACCCGCAACCAGTCAATCATGCTATCCTTACCTTCCAACCAATCGGAAAAAATTACGTTCAATTCAGGATCGAATACATCTTTGGCTTATGAGTTATGCGTTTTCTCTTCTTGGCACTTTATGTCTGCTAGTGCATAATCATGCTTATGGAAATAGTGGAGGTTGAGCAGTTTCCCTGATGAAGAGAACTCTCCTTCTCTAAACAAGCTTGCCTGTGGGCGTCGAGTAAGAGCATCTGGGAATTGATCTTTTACGAGACAGCCCGGAGTTGGTCTCGTGGCTAGGTCTTTAACCGAACCGGTTCGGAATAGAAAGTCTCGGTCAATGAAGTGGAGTGGGCTGAAACAGAAAGTTGGGTATTGTATTTTTATGCTCGCTTGGCCGGAATCCCCTATAGTGCTTTTCGGGCGAAGTGACGGATTACTTTTTGAGTGACTACCCTCAGTCTTTCAGAGCCTCGGGATAAGCTGTTCTTGTTTCATAAGCAAATGTGGCAACCTGGTGGTATAGTGAGCTCTCTCTCTGGATTAAGCTTCGGTCATTGATAGAGAGGAATCACCTAGCCTAGCATTAGACTCGACTAGCTAGCCTTCCTTGGGCGGATTGCTTTGAATAGCGTAGTTTTCTTAGCTCCGGGGACTGCCTTATCTACACTATGAGAAATGTTAGATGCAACCATTATAGTATAGATATATTCTTAGATGATTACTATATGTGATTTCTTTCATACAGTCTTAACAAATATAGAGATCTTCACCATAGGAGACTAGCTTGAACTAAATCCTCCAACCTTAAAGCAGTATGAGAGAGGACGGATACCAGAAAGAATCACCTCGGAGCCGCTATGCCACTATGAGAAACGTTATACTATAGATAGACATGAGATGATATTCTATAAGGAATACAATGTTTGAAAAGCAAGAATAGATAGAGTTGAAAGAAAGGCGCTCGTATAGAGCCCTCGACTATGTATCGGACATATGGCAGGTTGGGAAAGCGCGCTTGGAAAAGAAAGACTATCCTCGAGGTAAATGTAAATCAATCTATCTCGCATTGCCCAATCTGAATGCTAAAGGCTCGTAACCCCCTAAAAGGAAACTCACCACCAAAAGAAAAAGGTAGGTTAACTAACGAAACTCAAAACTACATTTTAATTCTTGCTCACCGATAATCCTTTAGAAAAAATATTATACAGCTGTATACAGGATTATTGGTATAGCTGTCCACTAGCCGAAAATCGGACACCAAATTATTGTAGACTGAATTAAGTAATTGCATAGCTGCCGGGGATGCCGGATTGCTTGAGTTCCTTCCTATAGAAAAAGAATTAATTCAGGAGTTCCAGGCAGGAAAAGTATACAACCATACTTAAAAATACTGGGCGCCATTCGGAATAGAAAGAATAGAGATGTTGGGGGTGGAAAGATTCCATGGATGTCTTATAGAGCCATATGGGAAAGATAAGTCTGTGTTCGGTCTCTGGGCATCGGTATCGTCTTATGGGCTTGTCGACTCTAGAACCCGAAAAGGGAATACCAAAAATGAAGTTAGGGGATTCCGGCGCGGATGATCTGTCTTAGAGTCTCTTGCTAAGCCACTCGGATTCGGGTGTTCTCAAACGGTGAAGACTTTAAGGTACCAGGTCTGCGAGCCTATTCAGTTCTTGTTCTTCCGACATCGGATATTGCCCGACTAAAACGACGTGTCTTGCAATCCTAACCAACATCGCTTCGGTAGCTCAGTCAGCATCAAAGGACACATGGGGGTCTCGAAACGAACGTTTTCGATTAGTAACATGGGGTCGGTCGCCCCATTCCTTCTTAGGTACCAGCATAATAGGCAGAGACAGAGCTACGATTCCCCAGGGCGAGGGAAAAAGACTGACTAGACCCGGCTCGAGGAGATTCAAAGGGCAGACCCTCTTCACAATCAGCTTTTTAAGAAGCAAGAAATGCCACTTTTGGCCCTCCTGGGTCATACCTATGGGGTTGGCTCTCACGTTTATTCGTATTCAAGGAAAGGTGTCAATCTAGCGTAAGCCGCAATACTAGATCGATACGAGATAGCAGTCAAAAGCAGCACCCATTGAGGAATGAAAAAAATCCACCCCCTAACTAGACTATGGAAGATCTTCTCGTTTTGGCTAAACGGATCTTCCCTGTACTGTAACAGGGTCAACACCGCCTTTTGAGGTTGGTGTCCGAGCTTTCCGCCCAGCTTTCTTCGATCGTATGCCACGAACTATGTCTTAGATACGTAAGGGCCCCTGTCCAAGTTTGGCTTTCTTAGTACATTGCCTTTGTACTGGAAGCTGGATCATACGAACCAGCAATGACCTGAAGCTTTCTTGCAGCAAGATGATCAGTCCGAGAGTGCTGGGCATTCATCTCTAGCTTTTACAATGGTTATTTCATTCGCCGGATATTCACCAAAAGAAAGTGCTCGCTAGCCGTAAGCGGAATGACTTTCTTGATATGGACCGATCGAAGCCCTTAAGGATAGCTTACTATGGTAAATAGCTAGACCCCGAACCTATTCCCAGTTTCCGAGTAACTATCATTGGTCAATTTCCTGTTTCCCATGGTCTATCATTGGTCCGGTCCTTCAGAGGCAGGAGAAGTACAAGATGCAAGCTCATAAACGAGACGGTAGGATGGCGCTAATGCCAGGCGATCATTAGACTTCGGTTAATGGAAAGTGGAACTTAGAAATAGCTTCTTAAGAAAGAGATATATAGTAGTGCTTCCCCCTCCTTAGAATGGTAATGGTTCGTTCTTCGCCAGGATCATCTCCAGGTAGTGCTGCTCCGTCTTCGCCTTGACCTTGTGCTGGCCGCTTTTGTACAGCATGAAGGGGGGAAGGTTCCGTCTCTGTTTTATCTTTTGCTGCGAACTTTTTTTTCCTCTGTTCTCTGTACAGCACACTGCTGCTTTTTCTCGGTACTCCTCTGCTTTCTCTAGCACAGTGCTGGGTTACTCCTTCCTAACTCTCCTAACTGTTATCCTCCTCTGTGCTCTACCTGAAGCACACTCCTCTCTCTGTGCTGGTATACTCCTAACTCTTAATAGTACGCACACACGTAACTCTTAATAGTACGCACACACGAAAGTGAAAGTAAAGGGATTGTCTGGCCCTGCTACCTAGCCAACATGAGCACACCCAGCTGTATTTCCTAGATTTAGGTTTGATTACTTTTCTCGGTATAGCAGCGCTACTACGCTTCGCTCACACTCTCTCGACCAATGCTGCCTTCTCTAACAACTCTCAGGGAGACTAAAGAACTGAAGGCTTCGGAGCCTAGCCTCTAACTCAGGTGACAGGCCAGAGAAGAACTTCCTAGCTAGAGTCAACTCGCTTCAGGTGCCTGCCAAATATACCTGCGGGCTTAGTTGAACCTCCTGATGTAGACCTTAACAGAGTAGCTAAACTGATCCAATCATCATCCCAGTGATTAGGCTAACTACATTCCTTTTTTTCGAAAGAGAAAGAAGTCAAAGGCGTTCCTCTCCTATTAGTCGAGTAGTAGGCGTTCCTCTCCTATTAGTCGAGTAGTAGGCGTTCCTCTCCGAGTAAGAGACTGAGCCGGCTACCTTACTTCGTCTGGAACAGGAACAGCTAACAACAGTACGAAGAGTATGACCGCTGACCTTCTGTGGAAAGAAAGAAAAGATATTGATTCTACGGGTTCCTCCTATGAGATAGGAGAAGCTGGGTTCCTCCTACCTACTTGAACAGATAACTAACTACACCTACTGGACTGGCTACTCTGCTTCTAAGGGCGGCGTAGCCAGATACAAGGGTTAACAACAGATACAATAGTTCCCATCCGAACAAAGAGAGGAGGAGATTATTAACTGACAGCAGAACGCAGATCGTACTTAGCTACACATGATAACTCAGCCAGGGACCTACGGACAACAGATGAACTCTTCATGCTACTTATTCCCAGAGAACAAAGAAAGGAAGTGGAAGCTGCACAGCGGGAAGCAGACACAACCCAGAAACAATACCTGCAAGACGGAGAGGGGGAACTTAGTGATATAAAGTGGTAGACCCCTTCTCCTATCCCACGTATCAACGGGAGGACTGCTTCGCCTACTTCACGCCTACTCATACACATTCCGCCCAGAAGAAGGAAGACTCTTTTACCGCAGCAGCAAGGGATCCCGGGCCCCGCCATGCATGAACAGGGGTTCCTCCACTGGAAGCAACCAACTGGTTATTCATGGCTAGTCCGAACGAAGAGAAGGGAGATTCTTTCACAAATATGCCATGTCGCTTACGCTCCTCGCCCAGAATATACAGCTGCAAGTGCTGGTTCAGCTACAACGGTAACTAGAGGAAGAAGCCCTAGTATGCACGCACCTTAGGAACACTCTAGCTACATTCACATTATTCCCTGGACCGGAACATTCATAAGATATTGACTAAAGACAGCTGAGCAACAAGCAACCCTTAACCGCTCACACGGCTTACCCGTCGTCGTCGACAAGCTCGCTTCCCGGGTAATCCTAACATGAGCTACACTTCATGACAGAACTCACTGGAACAAAGAAGAGCAGACTAGTAAGGGACCAACAGGGAACTTCTAGACAATACTTACATATTCCAGCCTATACTAACACATATTCTAGGAAATGACAGGACTGGCAACAACCGAAGTGCCAACACCCGATACACCGCTAGAGAGAAGTATCCACTAGCAGAGAACCACAGGGAAGACATCTAGCTACTTCTTCCACATTACAGACGATACTAAGATATTGACTCATTCCAGTATGACAACCGGAGGCAACAACTGAACTAAGATATTGACTCCAGTATGCCAGCTACACCTTCTACACTGGAAGCAAGGAAGTAGGAACTAGTCAAGACCCTAGGGAAACATCTAGCATCTTCTACCCCTTCCCGGAAACTTTCTTAATAAGGTCAAATCTGTGCAGTGTAAGCTTGATCTCTTTGAATTGGGTATTCCCCCAACCTGTCAAACAAAGAAAGCTAGTATAGGCATGAAAACAGCTTGCTTAGAGAGCTTGCCTTCCCCTTACAGGCAAGCTTTAACTTCCCTTCCTAACGAGCCAACAAGTTAGAGATGTAAAGACGGTTCCTTACCAGGAGTCAATCCCACAAGAATCCTAGCTTGATTGGTTTGATGTAAGCGAATGCGAGTACAGGGAAACGAGACAGCTCACAACAAAGCTTAGGCTCACTTCTGACCGAAAGTCCAATTCAATCATTTAAAGCTCACTGAGCACTTCTTTCCTTAGTTTGAGGACGTTAATGAGTTTCAAAGGATAATAGCTGATCTAGAAAACCTGAAAGTCTCTATATCAGACGAGGATCAATACTGATGTCCTTACCAAAACATAATTCAATTCAATTCAACAGCAAAAGAAGGATAGCTTGATCCTCAATGCCTTTGATCATCTTTTTCTAGGTAGGGAATTGCTTATCTCGGTAAGCTAAGAATGTTAGAAACAAAGAACTAGGACAGAACGGGAAATGGAGAAGGAGGTTAGAATCAAAGAACAGTAAATGGAGAAGGAGGTTAATGTGTATTTCATTCTATCTACATTTTAACTAATTGAGTGTATCCAGTCTTATCCATTAATGTAATTACAAGAAGAATAGTACCAAGCATGTAGGTTATAGTTTTCACTTTACTGGGTGAAGGTTTCTGTAGTTCAAGTGGGTCAAAAGTGGTTTGCGGAAACATATCTCTAATAATTCGATTGAGAGGCTCCTCGCACTCACATGGACTTAAACTTTTGTGTATTATACAAACATGATTCACATACACATCTCGTGTATATTGCAATACATTTGGTAAATTATCTGAAAATAATAATGAAGGTTTCTTCAAAAGAGGTCCAGGAGCTATTTCCATTAACACTGTTATACTGAACAGTATACAAAAGAAGACTGCAGTGCGAGAATTTATGGAGGATGATAATGCATTTGAGATATTCTTCTGAACACTTTCATATCTTTTATGTAAAACATTTTTGATGAGAAAATCACCAGTAGTATCCAAACACTTTAATCCAGATGATGGGAAAATGCTTTGTTTAAACCTACTACGAAGTATGCTTAATACTTCATTATTACCAGTTGATCCATATGGTGATGTGAAATCTAAGTTTAGGTTTTTGATATAACTATGAAGTATATTAGGTAGTATTACTTTCTCTGTTGAGTTTGTACCACTGGTCTGATGTCTCAATTTCTCTCGCGTTAGGATATGAATTGGATTTTCTGTGGAACTGTTGACCAGTGGTCCTCTAAATAAAGGAGATTTCATTTTCATATCTAAATTCACCAATATGTATAGAGCACCACTGGTCAGAAGTAAGAAAGATAATATATATGTCTATTGGTTAAATCAATTCTGGCGAGAGATCAAATTCAGATTACTGTTCAATTATTTGAGTTCAGTCTAATTTTCGACCTAACAAGAGCAACGGAATCACGCTCTGTAGGATTTGAACCTACGACATTGGGTTTTGGAGACCCACGTTCTACCGAACTGAACTAAGAGCGCTTTCTTATCACAATTGATAAGACTGTAAAGACGAGGATTCTTTTTTTTTTTATAACCCCAATAAATTTTCCACGCCTATATTATCATATATAATATGAGAAATTGAAAGATTATCTATGTCCAATTTGAATCGATTACCAAGCCATGTCCCCTCATGCTATATGAGACTGAACTCTCAGTTTGTATATGTGGAAAGAGACCTAAGAGAACTGAAACTGACTTCTAACCTAGGCTCTTACTCTCTTATTTTGACTTCTTTCCTTCTTTTCCCGTAGGATCTCCCAAGAAAAAGCCAATATCCTGAGAGTGATCTATAAATTCCCACGAAGGCCAATCAGCATCACTAAAACAAGAGCAAGTTGAGAGGAAGGTGTCAAGTGCAGACAATTCAGAGAAGATATCTCAACAATCTTTTGAAAGCGTTTAATAGGAAGGAATAGAAACTTTAATCTAAACCTTCTTTTCTATCTAAGGTCTCATCAGAAATTGTGAAAGTTCACTGAGTAAGCTATGTCAGGTCTGGTTATGCTAGCAACCACCAAGAATGCTCTAGCTACGATAGAGATGAGGATTAGCAGCAAAGTGGAACTTACAACAGCAGAGCAGACAAAGAGGACCCAGAAGTGACTATGGGAGAAGGGAGAGGTTCTTTCCATGCCAGCCTTGACCAATAGATCAGTAATGTTTTGAGAAAGATAGAAGCAGAAGTTCTACTCACTTTTTGACCAAGATTGAGCCAGATACTTTATAGAAAAGATGGCATTTTTGATGCATACTATGTCATCAATATGAAGAGGATTGGACCATGTGATTCTAAGATCATCAACATATACTAGAATGTACAGAGCATGATCACCGCTCAGAAAGAGAGAGAGAGAAAGAGACCGTAATGTCTGAGAGAAAGGAGAGATTGAAAACGGAAGCAAGCGGAGGGATAGGAGAAGAGAGAAGAGAGATTGTAGCGATTTACTGTATCTGAGTGCAACACAAACAATACTAAGACCAAGATCTTCCGACTTCTTTTTCCAATGTATCTTTGTTGAAGATGAATCTCAAACAACAAAACTAAGGGATATGGCATTCATTTGAAAATGAACTAACTAATACTGCTTCCAATCAACATATTTCGATTTCAAACCACGAATCCCCCCAACACAGCAATCCAAACTTGACACAACTGGAACCTCACATTCCAAACCCAAATTAGCATTCGAATAACCAGATTTATATATTTTCCCATCAGCTCAACATCAGAGGAATATTAAGGGAATAGTGAAGGGGATCTTATACCTGAAGCTGTTTCCAAGGAGATCCACGCCATGGACCAGTTTCCTGATATGTATAGAAGACAATCCCCTGAAACCAAGTAATCCGCGAAGAGTCCTCAGTCTCCATGGCCATCTTCACTCTAGTACCAGGAGTCCAGAATATAGCCATGGAAGCCTCAACATCTTCTGCCTTCACCACAAAGTCCGACCATCCAGCCGTAGGATAATAAACCACCTCAAACGGCAAACCCTGAGCTGCTCTATTAATCGCCTCAGAGACAGCTTCAGCCGTCAATTTCCCTTTCCCAGTCCTCCTAAACCCCTTCTTCGCACTTCCGTCGTCTTCCTTAGCAACGCCTCCATTGCTCTGATAATAACTACAGTNCTCATCTCCGCCGTAGAAGCTTGTTCCTCCGACGTTACTAGAGATTGGTGCTCGCCTTACACCAATAAACATCTCATCAGCCGATTTCCTCATAAATACAACAGAATCACCAGCGATTAGCTTCTTATTGTTCACGAACTTGCTCCATCCGGTGGTTAACAAGTGCCTCCTCGGTGTGGTTCGACTTGACGAAGAGCCTTTATGCCAACAACAACTGCTTTCGAAGCGGAGCTTTTGAGTGTTTTTTGGGCTGCTGAAAGTTTAAGCACCAACAGGTGAGAGTGGAATTTTAAACTGACTGTAGAGAGGTGGCGGAGGCAATCAACCACAGGTGTGGCCTTTGCATCGGAACCTCCTAAGTCAAATTGATAATTATCTGCCATTGAAGGTTGGTCTGTTACCGTCATTGAAAAAGAAGCGAACAGAGCGGCAACATTGCTCGGAGTGTCGCAAGAGACCGAAGGTACCAGTCCTATATATCTAGTGAGGAACCTCGGTGGTTGGCTGCTGTTCTATTTCATAAAGAGAGGAAACCCTTCGAGGTTGGCCCTAGAGTGAAGTTGTGAAGTTCTCGAACAGACCCTTCCAAAGGTCCGCCCGGTTCAACTTGAGTACTCCATTCGGGGTGATATATAAAGGCTAAAATCGTCAGCAGAATAGCGAGTTTTGAAGCCGGTTGAAGGGGCCTCTGAGACAAGGAAGCCCTTGCTTGAAAGAGTCAACGGAGCAATGGATTATTTTCCGTTACTTATTTTATAATAAAGTCTGATGACCACAACAGGGCTTGTTGAATGGCAGGCTTGACTGGCAATGGAAAGGAGATGGCTCATCCATCTCAGATGATCCTCAATCAAAGACTCCTTCTAGTGGTTCGCTTAAAAGATCTGTACTAAAAACATCCCTCCCTACCGGGAAATCACAAAAAAAGAGTACGCGAAAAAAGCACCTTTAGGTGCCAGGAGTGCGGCGTCCAGCCATGCTTCGAATCGAGTACCGGCACCGATGTCCTATTTCGTCTGATTCAACAAGCCTCCTATCCCGGACCAAAAGAAGTGGCTGGATAACCTTTCTTCCCTTCTACTTTTAGTAGTCGATGTTATACCGGTACTAAAGAGAAGTAATTGATAGTGTTCAACATCCCTATCAATGACTTCTAACGGTCAGTCTATAGCGCTTCTAGCCAGTCTGACTTAATAAAAGATCTTCCAGCCAAGCCTGTTTCAGTTGAAATAGAAGTCAGCCTTTCTCTGGTTTTATATATCCCTGTGACTGGTCTTACTAAGAGCAGCTACTGGGTTTGCTTACTACAGACCCTTCATTACCACTTTATCGATAAAGGGATTGACTGCTCTAGCTACAACGGTCTCGCTCCTACTACTTTTACCTCTTATTACATAGGATAAACCGAGAAGACTACCGACAAACAGCAGGAATGAATGTGACCCACGGCTACAAACGAATGAATAGAGGGGTTTGGAACTAGAACCGTATCCCAACTCAAGGCCCTAGAAAGGTAGGGCGATGCAGTAGGAACAGATTACTTGCTGCTTGATACTGAAGGAATTTAGTGTACTCATCCTCACATACAGATAGAGTTTTATGCTCAGTAGTGGTAGAAGGATTAGGAGGGGGAACATAGTCAGAAGTAGCTACATTCGCAAGGTCTACCAAATCTCAACAAGAATTCACTAGGCTTAACGCCCTCTTCACCGAATCACCATAGTGAGAACACTTCATCCTCATCCACTTCTCCACTGCCATAAAAAGAGCCTTAATCTCCTTCTCGGGCAGGCCATAACACCTTCTTTCCCTCAGCTAAACACCATATAAAGAGTCACTCCTCGAGGTAGGTCAGCGACTGGAAGAGTCGTTTGAAGGCGATCAGCAGTCGGTCTGATAAAGAAGTCTGTATGACCATCTCTGTCTGTTCTCCTCATCCCCCTATCATAACTCGGCAAAGCGTTAGTGCCTTTCCAGCTAGTCGTTCCAACAGGAATGCTTAAGATAACGAACCTTGACCAACTTGTTCAAAAACAGAGGTCGGCCTCTTCATCCTTCAAGCTTTGAGTGGACCGGGTAGCGTCAATCAGAGTGTGAATGAAAGGTCAAGGGAACAAGCAACGGATTGAACAACGTTAGCGAAAGCCGTTGCGCTAACGCGCATCCGTTTTCTTGCTCGTCTTCCTTGATCTTTTAATATGGAAGGAAGGCTAGAATCTTCTTTCCGCTTTCAAATCTTCCGATTTCGATGAGAATAAAAAAGATCAAAGCCTGCAGGGTCAGAATAATGGAATTAGACTAGTTAAGTTCAGTTAGCAATTCAATCAGCCTTAGCTAATAAAGCGAATATCCTTCCGCTTCAACCCAATCTTACTCGAAGAACTAGTTATGTTTGCCGGAAGTACGATCAGTGTGAGGGGTAGTATAAGTGATCAAGGGGTGGTAACTCATATTACTGGAGGAAACTTTGCACAGAGTTCCATTACTATTAATGGGTGGAATTGCCACAACATGGGCGTTCTTCTTAGCAAGAATTATTGCAGTAGGATAATGGCTAGGAGGATTTTAAAGGCATTATGGCATTAAGATTTCCAAGGCTTAGCTCAGGGACTGCTGTCAGTCGCTTCCCCTCATCAACTAATTAATGAGAGCTTCCGTCGTCAGCTCGTTCTTGACAGATCCGATCGGGTGTTCATAATCTGGAGTAAAAGGATTCGAACCTTTGCATGCCGGTACCAAAAACCGGTGCCTTACCACTTGGCTATACTCCATACGGCCTCTGAGTTTTGGACGGTAAGGGGGGGGAGGGGGAAGGGAGAAGCAG
>JGI26506J51651_1000051_pt1 | contig 13761 bp, 13 predicted proteins | sample AraCvinosormetaG_FD_51651 | JGI IMG/M metagenome (IMG submission 51651) | reverse complement strand
CTCATATAGATGCCAGTTTTTGGATTCTTTTTTAATATATATATTCTCAATAAAACTCTTCTCTTTTTTCATATTGCAGGCTGATTAAACCTGGAGGGACCTACTTTTTGGTAACAAACATACTTTCTCTTGCATTCTATGTCTGTAACTGTTCATAGTCATTGTCACTGGTACTAGAAGGATATATAAGATATTTTGTGTTTGTTGTGGTGGTTTGGTAGATAACCTACGGTGATCCGAAAGTGAGAATGCCTCATTTGACTCGTTCTGCGTACAACTGGAAGATCTCCTTATACATTATACGTAAGCTTCCATGTTTTGCAACAAATTTTCTTTTGAAATTGTATTCTTAGCTTCATTCCTTCCGTGTTCTTGCAGCAAGACCAGGATTTAAAAGGCCAGAAAGTTGCAGCTCGTCAGCAAAGTCTTGTATGGAAGCTATACCTATAACAAGTGAGGGAATGCTGCCACATGATTATGTTCTGGAGGATCCTGATTCCCATTTTATTTACATATGCAAGAAGAAGGATGAAGATGAAGAAGCTCAACTACCCTCATACCCATTAATGGAGGATGTTTTGTAGTGATGGCACGCAGAGGCTCAAACAATGCAAAATTGTGCATGTGTGTTTGTCTTTTTGATCCCCATTTAGACCAGTCGATCTATTGTTGTATTTTATGTGTCTTGTGATCTTATCCCAATTGATAGGTCCGAGTCTCAGAATTGCTCTATAAACTCATAATATACGAATAAACATCAACCTTTATTATCTTCTTCAAAATGTACGGGATTTCTATGTTCCAGCAGCAAAACTGTTCAATTGTTTTGACAAAATAGAAAGGTAAGCTTTACATGGAAAAAAGCACCACTAATTGACAAAATAGAAAGGTAAGCTTTACATGGAAAAAAGCACCACTAAAGTCCTTGCTTAGCTTCTTCTTCTTCTTCTTCTTCTTCTTTTCCATCATTAGCCAACTCTCTTCCCTCTGCGAATCCTCTGTTACTCGGCTGCAGATCTTGGAGTGAGTCATTTCATGGTGAGTTGCTGTTGAGTTTATCGAAACAGTCAGATCCATTCGTCATTCCGAGCCAGGCTTCACTGTCTGATAGGTCCATGCAGCTTATGGTACAAGAGGAAGGAAGTCTTGCTTTGGAAATGAGCACTCCGTTAATGGTGAACGTACTGATACAACTTTCTAATCTACTCCAGACTACTATAACTCCATCTGAAGAAATGCAAAGAGCATGGGCCTCAACGCCAACAAGCCGTCTTATTAGTCGACCTTTTCTTATCGAATGCAATAGAACATCTGATGACTCTGAGCACGAAACGACGATTCCTTGATCTGAGCTAACACAGCAACAACTTATTTCTCTTTGGTGGCCACGGAGCACTGGTATGGGCCCTTCAATGCGATGCTTTTTGGCTTTGTTCGCCAAGTTGTTGCTGCTTGCGGAGGAAGGCGTTGCAGAGCTTGTTGTCTGCTCAGGCTCGCTTGTCTGAGAAGTGAATCCCTTGTGAAATCTCCACAACAAAACAGTTGTATCTCGTGAACCTGTCACAAGGAAGTTGTTGTCTGGAGACAGAGCCAGGCATGTTACAGGAGCACAGTGACCAAAAGCTGTTTCTAGTGTTTTCGCTCCATCAGATGAGACTATCTTGATGCTATTACCCACATGTCCGCCTAATTAACATACATGGATTTTTAATAAAACGATGAATATATTATCAATCACCAAACTTTCACACAGATCATAATCTCTAAAACTGCTTACCAGTGATAATGTCTCCATCGTTAGTAATAGAAGTGACAGATGAACTTCTGATTCCTGGTGATTCAAATGCTTGTGCTTGGGGATATTCCCAATCACTTTTGAACATGCGTATCAATGTTCCGCCAGTTGAACTCGGCTTTCCGTGATGAAAGATGAAAGGAGTATTTTGGCCATCAGGAGTGTTTGGTTGCCACTTGTGTTGTGCAATATGTGCTGCAGGCACATTCATGTCAACAATCACAACAGTATCCGAAGATGCCTTGATGGCTGCAGCAGGTAAGTTGCAGTGTTCTGGAGCTGGAACAGGATACGGTTTTATCGCTTTTGGATTCCGGAAGATGGTCTAAACAAGAATTTAAAGTGTTTGTCAAGTTTGAATGGTGAAATTTAACACAGAGGAAGAGCCATGAATCTTTAACACAAGCATTTACCTGCATATGAAGAACATCTTTTAGAGGCATTCTTTTGATGTGAGGTACAGTCCATAGCTGCGAAGGGGTTTGCCCGAAATTAACTATCTGGTTTTGGGTAGCCCGTTGTTTTACCTTCATCAAATAGTCACATGAGTATTTCAGAAACAAGGTAATACCAAATTTTTGAAACTCCAACAGGCAGAGAGAACTTACTGGATCTGTGATCTTATCAATATCAACAGTCCCCTCGTAGGTAGTGTAGAAGAAAACATTATTTGCCAGTGTAGCTTCCTTACCACGTTGCTTATACCTACATACATAAGTTCATAAGAACAACACAAGTGATAAAAAAAATCCAACTATCTTACACAGAAATTTTGTTTTCACACCAAGTTTTACACAAGATGCTGGTTCAAGAAGAAAACGTACCCAAAAATGAGATCAATCCATTCATGCAAATGTGCAGAGACATGCTCGCTCTCAAGAGCCATTCGTTGTTTGTGTACAAAATCATTCGGGCTTTTAGCCCAAGGAGGAAGTTTTACAGAATCTGATTGGCAAAGAACAATATCAAAAAGGTAGTTTCTACTTCCCAGTTTCAGGAGTAATATTTTGTGTGGACAAGGAAAGGAACTAGAAATAAAATCATACCAAGATTTTCAACCAAGTTCTCGTTGGCCAACACCTCAGGAAGGTAGAACAATTCTGGAACCTATAAGAGAAAATGAGGAAGCAAAATAAATATGGCTAGGCTCTTCACTTGCAAAGCAAAGGACGGCGATTATGGATACTCGTTTGAATGTTTTTGGGAGGAACCAAGTCTTACCAACTCCTTCACATTATTCATATCTTGGAGAACTCCTTTCCAAGTGGCTGCAATGTCTGAAAATATTTGGTCTGCACGATCAAACTTTCTACCTTGCAGTTGAATCGAAAGGGTTGTAAAAGGTTCGACTCTAGCTAGATAATGCAACACCTACACACAAGAAATAACAAATTATTAGACCATCATTAGTATTTAGTGAAAACTCTATCCTCTTGCAAATCAAAATACTAATTATTGTCTTTCTTTGGTGATAGGAGGAACAGAGTTTTAAAACGAAGAAAATGTAAGAGAAGAAATGATAAAAACTATGGCAGATATCATAGAGAAGATAACTTACTGCTCCAGCACTTGAGTAATGTGAACCATAATGAAATTTGGGGATGACTGGATCTTCAAAGCTAGAGTGTTTTTCTTGAAACTTTTTCAGCCGCTCCGGGTTCAGTGCACCAATTGGCTGAACATATACGGATCCACATTACAACCAGTTTTATAGGTTTATGGATAACTATAGGCAAGCATAAAGCGAAAAACTACTAATAATAAATTACTAATAATACCACCTTGGAAAGATCCCTGTAATTAGATGGATTTGGTAGGTCCAAAATTTCTGATACATAGTCGCACAAAATCCATGGGAAAATAGGATACTGCAAAGATATGAAAAATAGATCAAGATAACCAAAGAGAAAATGATATCAAAGATTATAAGAAAAAACATTTTAACTAGCACGAGATTTACCTGAGTGATGTCATTATAACTACGCCCAGCCAATGTGTTGAGCTGCATTAAGTACTCAAAATTGCTGATCTGCAGAAAAGATGCAAAGTATCCAGCGAGAGTTACTGCCAGATGTTATTCAAGGGAACAAAATGAAATTGCATGATGGAGATAAAGGATATTCTCTGGTTACCTCCCATCTAGCCCAACGCTCCATTAACTGTGTTCTTCTCGAAACTTGTTCTGGCTTCTAAAAAGGAAACGTTTTATGTAAGTTTTGCAGCATTGAGAAAAATTTACTCAGCTTGATTCCTAGCTTTGTCCACCATGCACTAAAGAATGGGCAAACGGAGGGAAAAAAAAAAACCTGAGTTGCCGAGTAAATATTTTTCAAATGAGGAGGCCTTGCTTGAACAATAGCCCGACAAGCATTTCTTCGTCCCTCGGTGTTCTATAGTTTTCATCAAACATCATATAGTGAGAGGAGCTAGAAACTTGAAATTTCCAACGAAAGAGATCAAATAATGTAATGTAACAGAGAGAGTTTTTTAGATACCCCAAAATCAAAGAAGAAGTTTGAGCGATCCACCATAAATAGTTCAAGAGCACTCTTCTTCAGTAGATATCTGTGAAAGAAAAATATTAACAAAGATATAGGTCTCCATCTATTTACATGATAATGCGGAGGAAATAGTGAGCTAGAGACAACATTAATGATGAACTTTACCGTCGGCTATAAATCTGATGAAGAGAAGACATCAGCCAACTTCGATCTCTTTCTTCGTCTCTTGATTTTGAACCGTCTGACTTTTCATCCAAATGTTGGTCTTCTCTGATGTCAACAATAAAATTTATTCTCCGTGTTGTGATCTGAGAAAGACAGAAAACAAACATTACAAAATCTGGTCACTTATGCTCTGTTTTATTTCTTGGTCATCAATGGAATACTCATTTGTGTCAGCTATTTGTTCAAAAGATAAATAGGTAGTGTTAGTGAGAGCATACTTGAAAGGTTCCTTTCACAACCCCTAGTGGTCGGACCATAGTAGAGGAAATTTCAAGAACAATCCTTTCTTTAAGTTCACTGAGATCTTTTACTTCTGTAGAATTTTGAACCATATTCTGTTCACTCAAAGGTCGATGATCGTTGATTCCAGTTGACAGTGTTATTGCATCCTCAAGTGAGCCAGACCTTCTCTCTTCGTTTTCCCCTTTGCGTTCTCCAACATTACCCTCTATTTCAAGATCATCGGCATCTCCATGTTCATCATCTTCATACATTATTTCCTTTGATATTGCTTCAACAGCAAGAACAGGTGAGTCGTGATTATTCATCAAGTATGTCTGATCCCCATAGTTTCTTGTTGTCTCAAGATGACCAGTGCCAGAATAATTCCTCCTTAAACATTGTCTCATCCTCGAAGAACTTTCCATAGAATCCAGTTTCCAGAAAACCTGCATATGTGATGATGTTACATCACTGGAAATGTTCTCAACATGTTTTAAATTTACCCCAGAACAACGTAGCTTACGTGTTTGGGACTGCATAAATGGTCTCCGAAGGGTCCAAAGAAGCATCTCATGTCCACCAAGTAACGAACGAGTTTGCGCCAACCACGGATTCCCATGCATAAGCGATTTTTCACTATTTTATCATTTTGCATACGCCTGTCAATCTGGTGAGCGGTTGAATCAATAAATGTGGATTAGTGTATATACAGCCCCCTAAAGAAAAAAACAAGTGTGACAAGGGCAGAGAGCAAACCTCAGATCTCTGCATGTTGCGTGCAAAGGCAAAGCTTGCAACAAGTAAAGCAATAAATTTGTAAGAATTAAAATCTTTTCCATAAACTGACTTTGTATCCACTGGTTGGAGACATTCTATCCATGCTACTCCCATGGCTTCAGAGACATTCCATCTCTGTAAACGCTCCATATCACTGAGATTTCTCCGCTGTGAAGATGTGGCCATTGCAACAGCACTAAGACCTCTCCCAGAACCAATCTTGGCATTCCATTCAAGATCGCGTGCAGCTGCCAAAGCTGCCGCTTTTGCAGCAGCCTTATCTCTTGGTCGACCTGGTGTATCATCATTTGGAGCCTCCAAGGGTTTCTGGAAGCTTGAAAAGGTCTGAAGTTTGGTACTCTTACGCTCAAGTAATGAACTGTCTCGCCTAAGAGGTGGAGGTGCTGGATGTGCCGGCGCTTCCCAACCAGCTGCCCCTGCAGCTATCATTGCCAGTGCCATTGCAGAAGGAGGCGATGCAAAAGCAGCTGCCCACTCCGGAGAAATCATAGAGAGAGCCGCCTAGAATAAAAAGTAACAGTTTAATACCTTAGGCTAAGGGATGAAGCAGCACTGTCAGAAGCTATAAATATATGTGATAGAAACTACAGGGTATGTGAACAGATTTGTGGAACCTCAATGGGAAGTGCATCAGCAGCCAAAGCACGAGTATCAACGACAAGGGGATTCACACCATCACCAGTGGAAAGTTCATGAATACCAGCCAAAAGAGGCCTCCATCTTCGGAGAATTGCAACAAATGGTGGTAAAATAGCCTCTAGATACTGCTTACGTAGTGGTCTTTTATCTTTGCTAACAGCATTCCATACCTGCAACAGATTTTGAATCAAAAAATCGAAAAACCATAAAATAAAACAAAGTGAGCATTATTAAGTTCACAAAGAAGACTAGGGGAGCAATTTCCATTATCGTTCTCCAAAAACTCAACATGAAAATGTGAGACCAGACCATAATTAATTGAAGTATGGAACCTTAATTAGGGGAGAACTAACCTCAGAATATAGAACACATGTAGTAACCAATACCCTCTGCCTCTTAGAATCAGAGATTGGCATGTTTAGAACGGGAGAGAGCACACTGGAGATAAAAAAAAACAGTCACATTAAATTCTCTATGAGCAAACAACCATTTAGAAGGCATGCAACGTCAAGTCAGGCGTCCAAAAGATGCCAAATATGCCCTTGTATTCTAATTTTGTGACAAAGTCTAGTCTAAAAATGCTTAAGGCATGTGGTCATAATCTTGAGTGAGCGACAACATACTTTGGACAAAATCGTATCAATGCAGATGGGTTTATAATTCGCAAAGTCACATAGGGAAGTAAGAAAAAACATGTTATTACTTTACCTCCACAATAAAGCTGATGGTGACTGTCGCATAGACAACTGAGAACTGATATCTACTGAGGCAGAATTTCCTAAGGGGCACTGGAGTCCACCAGTTATACCATCTTCAGAACTTAAATTTTTCATCAACAGACTATCTTCACCATGGTCTTCTTCCCTCAAAGACAAGAGTACCATTCGAAGCATGCATAAGAAAGGCTGATCACTATCTAGCAACTGGTAGAGGCCTGACATCCCTCCCATCCCGGTACCAGATCCTCCACCAATTCCTAGGCCACCTCCAAGTCCAGACTCATCTAGCAGCAAGGCTTGAAGCATGGATACTGATTTTTTAACCAAAGGAAGTTCGATCCAGTTACCCTGAGCATCTTTTTGTAGAGCATGCTTCCAAGAGTCCCAACCACTTCCACCACCACCAAAACAACTAGTTTTAGAAGGTAGTCCAACACCGTACCACAATCGACTTCTGTACTTCCAAGCATCAGCCAAATCCCTGGTACAACTTCCATATGAAACAAAAGCGCAAGAAACAGATTCATAGGGCTCAGCTGCAGCAGCAGCAGCAAGACGCTCCATTACGGCTGTAGATATCTGGCCACTTGCATCGGCCATTGAAGCAAGTATCTGAAGAAAAAGTAAAAGCAGGAAAATAGCAGAAAGTTAATCAGATGATCAGAACTATCTTTCTTAAATGATGTTATAAAAACAAAAAGGAAAAAAGCCAATAAATAAGGGGAGATATTGATCCGGAAGAAAGAAATTGAGAGTAATTTCCACTTACATCTAAATGGACCCCTCCTGAATCACTGGACACTGAAGCACAGCTACTAGAAACCTCTGATGATTCTCCGACCGTTGGCAATGTGTGTGAACGGTAGTTGGGAGGATAAACAAGTGAAAGAGGAGATGGAGAGACATCAACTGCGCTTGCAGCACAATTTTGCTTGCTTTGTAGTCGCAAATGATCTTCGACAAGCATCAAAATCACAACTGTATTTTCCACTAGAAACACTGAAAGCAGTGCAGCATTTTCTACTCCCGCTTTTGCATCTTTTGGTGTTAGACTCTCTGCCGCGAAACCAGCAGATGCTGCAGCTATAACTTGAGTCTGTTTGGGGAAAGTTTAATGTGTAGGTTAAATTATAGCAGTCGACCAACATAACAGAACAAGGCTTGAAAGCTTACTGTCTTTAACAATATTATAGCTAATATAGAGCAAATAAAAAAAGATCTGACAATATTTTCTTGTGAGAGTACGACCAATGTCAACTATACAATGCATGTGTAAGACGAACTTCGTGTTTCTCTAGCAAGGAATTGTATAACTAACCATATAAGTCAAAGATAAAACAGGAGCTATACCTGAGCTTGCAGTTCACTGGCAGCAAAGTCTAGCAATCCACCTAAAAGTCTTCGTTTGAAAATTGGCAGTGATTCCTCACGCCTTTGAAAAAAGTATTAGGAAAAAAGTGTAAAAATAATTGAACAGAAACATGCTTATCTCAAAATACATGGAAGAAGCACTACAGTGCAACAACAATATGATCCAAAAGATACCTTCACAAACTAACAATGTGACAAGAAAAACAGATGACACTCAAAATGTTATTGGCATCCCAAAAGGCACGCGTAAAATGTGGCGCAGTAGTGCATGAAAATACCTAATTCGTTTCTCCCCAGTGCTAGACCCACCAACAAAAGTAAGCCACTCTGCACAATGAATTGTAGCCTCAATATCCTGTAAAAGGAATCAGATGTAGCGAAAAATATAAATAAACACAAATGAGCTTGGAAAAAACGTGAAAGGGAATTAATCTGGTAGACCGCTGAAACAAACAAATTTACCTTCCAGCCATCCTTCTGGCGCATTGAATGTTCCAACATTATGATCAAGAAGTTATGAATCAGATCCTCCTCTTCAGCAGAACCGGGTGAAGCAGATTGTTTCCCTGCATCTTTCTGTGTGTACGCAGAATAGTCAGCATTTTTAAAGTTTTATGGTACATGCTTAAGAGACTTGCCAGATAAAAAATGTAACTCGCCTTATCACACTAGTGTAAATATAGCCAACTTGGCTCATTACTGATACAATAATCATGGAGGCGAACTTTAAAATTTTTAACGTTTGAGTTATACCTCGTAGTTAGAGATTAAAATCTCCAAGATCCACTCAGGCCACTCTTCCATTTTGGTCACACTACTCCTATTTTCTGGATGGGTACAAGCCAAAAATAGAATATCCTGACGTAGAAAAAGTGAGTTCAGAAAGAGACATTGTAGAGACCGGACAAGTAGAAGTTTGTAGAGCACTTTCACAAGTGCATTTGGTGCACAAAAGTGTCTTTAACTATGACATTTATACCTGAAGTGCTCGATTTTGTAGTGCCTTAGATGCAAATGGTAGAGAACGCAGGAGGATTAACAGAAGTTGAGGATGTTCAAATCGATGACCTAAATCACAAAAGTTCAGGCCATCCTCAGTTGATGAAGCATTAACCTGCAAGAAAGATCCTTGACATTAAACCAGGTATACATATAAATTTTACTAAAAAAAAGTTGCACCTCAGAGACTCTCTTTTTCCACCAAATTCTTGACATTAAACCAGCTACGCTTAAAGATAGATCAAACAAATGAAAGATATATTAAGACATGTCATACCGAAGCCCCAAGCAAAGTTGTGTAGACATTGTCGGTCATCAATCTGTTTGGAGCTGCTTGAAATGCTTTCAGCAGAGCAAATAGAAGCAATGCGACTTTATCATCAAACATTGTTCCACCATTTTCACGAAACTCACTACCCATGAGGTTACTCATTACATCAGATTTGGCACCAACGGAAAATTTTAAGTGCCCTTTTGAAATCAACGCACCAATCAATCTGATGATCCCAACCATGACACGATCTCTATCGTCAACATTGTTTCTTGCATTATTATTGAATGGAGTTTCAGAAACAGAGGATATTCTGTCAGCATTCACGGAACTGGAGAGGGTAACTGAGCCAGTCTCACAAATGACAGTTTCGGATCCATGCACTTTTACTTGTTGAAATGACTCTGTTTCCTTCAAAGATCCTACATTATCATCATGAGCATGAGGGTCACCCTCATTATCTTGTGGAACTGAATCCAACTTTAACAAACCAGGCCCATTGTGTTGACTCTGTTCACTATGAGAAGTCGGCACGTTTGTTTCACCCTTAGCTACAGAATCTGCGATGTCGTCCTCACCAGTTTTAGCTTCTCTCTGCAGCAGAACAAGAAGTGTTTCTATCCCACCAGATGTGATAAATGCCTCTGCAAATGTCTGAGCCTTTGCAGCATTTGGCTGTACAACCAACCTAAACATGAGATGCAATACCCTTGCAACCTAAATAGAGGTAACAACTGAATGATGTCAGAGAAAAAATATTAAAAGATCTGAGAAATGACACATGTTTAACAATTATGAAATATCACTAAGAAACGTGTTACCTGATTTGGTTGTGGACTCTCAATTATAAAGCCAAGTAATCGATGGAGGTCATCAGCAGCAAACGAAGGAGATGCTGCTCCCATTAGAAGTTCAATAATCACCAAAAGTTCATCAACCAATGCATTAACTTCCCCCACTTGACGTGCATCCCCATCTAGAGAAAACGTGTTCACGGAGTCTTTCTCTTGAATTGTCCAGAAATATCTTCGACATCCATCCAGAAGTACCTGAATGGCATCAGCATTCCTCATAGCTGTTGCTTCGGTGAAAACCATATCTTGAAGAGATGACAACAGCTTCTTTTGGAGTCTGTAACTGCACACACTCCATATCTTCAGATCCAACAATAGTGTACAGAAGAGCTGCACTTTAAGAGCATGATTGATCTTTTGAGATTGGCAAAGAGAAACAATAGCAGCAACTAGCTCCTCATCTCCTACTCTATCGTGCTTGATATCAAAGGATGCAAGTGAATGAAGAAGGTAACCGAGAACTGTGGCCAGAATTTCAGGCCCCCTAGTACGAGATAACTCTTCATTGTTCCCAGGATGTTTAATAGCAAATGAGATCATTCTAAAAATAGGTGCAGCCAGAGAATATGTTGTCAAAGAAGATGGAACATTTCTAGAACATGGCTCTAGATTATCTTTGTGCACACTCCTTACGGTTAGAGGAAGCAAAGACATGGGTCCTCCATAAGCTAAGGCCCAGAAGGACTCCACTGACTTCATTCTCGTTGCAACATGGACTTGTCCAATTACCTCAGCTGGTCGTCTTTGAGTGCCTTAATCAAGAAAAAATAACGAACTTCCAAAGTAAGGGAAAACCAAATAACAAAGTGCGAAAACTACAGCAGAAAAAGAATATGGTGTTTTCTCATCTCCTAAGACACAAGATAAATAAAAACAAAGTTCATATGAAAATGGAGAATAGTGAGACCGAGTGAAAGCGATATAGATAGCACAAGAACAGATAAAAGTATACAACAAACTCAACCAAATGAGCATCTGAAAACAAGTACTAATAAAACACATCATACTAGGGAATATTTTTCAGACTTGTAGAGCCTTCTCAGATATATTAAAAATCAAGAGTATAATATAAGCACCTGCTGCTCCAGAAAGAGAAGCATCTGGACAGAACCGCCCACTTAGTAGACATGGGTGGTAAAGTAGGTGAATGTATCCTCCAAGCTCTGCATCCGAAAGACTACTTTCCTCTGCCACATTACGGACATGGTCATTTGTAGCTAACCATGGAAGACCTGCCCCATTGCCAAAACAAGGCAAAACATCCCCACCTCTAGTTGCCAATCGTGTCATTCTTTCAGGACCAATCGGTTCTTTAAATATATAAACTGGTCCCATCTCAGCAAACAAAGCACACTGACGTCGACGACGTTGTAGACCAGCAGTTGTAGAAGGAGGATTTGACCCGATGCAACAGAAAGAAAGCGGTTTGGATATCCGAGGATAGTCAAATGGTCGAGTTTCATACAACGACCCGTCAATATATAGCCGTAATTCACTATCTGAATTCCCTAAAAGTCCCTGATTGCAGGTATGCTCAAGGCCAATAAAGTACCAACACTGAGGCTTAAATGCATGAGTGAAATGAAGTGAAGTTTTACTTCCTTTCCCACTGCCACTCTCAACCACCAAAAATTGTGCATAGAAATAAGCTTCAATTCCCTGATTATCAGGGGTCAAAAAGCTGAACAGACGAGGCATATGAGCAGTACCCTCACCAGTGTGTACATTCGCAGGCGCTGCATTAGATATTTTTCCTGATTTTGCCGCTGAAGCAGCAGCAATTGCAGCTGCCGCGGTTGAAGCATCTAATGTGTCAGCAAATGATTCAATATAAATCCAAGTCGCAAATGCATAGCCATTGGTAAAAGGCCAGCGACTTTCTCCTGGACCAAGTAAACCTGAGCTTTCACCAACAAACTCAAAGCTACACGCAGGTCCTCTTGATTCCTTTCCATTCATTGCCTTCTCCAAGGCATCTATCAATGGACTTGACCACACTGTTGGAAGAGACTTTTTGATAACATGAAGCCATCTATACAAATCATCAACACTAAGAGAGTGCCCGGCTAAATGTTGAATACAGTGAAAAAAAACTGCTGCATTCCACATCATAGTGGCGTCCTTGGATATTATCTCCTCCACTGATCGCAAGAGAACACATAATAAACCCGCCACCGAACACATAGCTCTGTTTCTTGTGCAAGAACGTAAAATCGCTAGTAATCCTCGAACCATGCGGGTCCTTGGGGACATGAAACTGACACTGTCACCAGAACAAGGTAGGCAAGGAATAAGCTCGCCAGCAACAATGGCAGCACGAGAGTTTAACATGACACTAGGAGGGTTGCTATCTTCATCCTCTTCAAAGCTCTCTACTCCACCCATGGTCGCAAGAAGAGAATCGATGACAAGAAAAGCAATAGACTCCGAATCCTCTCCAGAACCAAAACTCTCAACACCGCTGACAATACTCTTGAGTTTGTCTAAGCTTTCAGGCTTACCCATGATGGCTGAATCAACAAGATGCAATAACTCTGGAGACACGTTTGGCATTGTAGCCTTTGGTTTAGGCCTCTGTGGGGAATGAACCACAGGATATCCAGATTCTTGATGGTAGAAAGAATCCAGGCTCGTTGCTGAACTATCTTGATCTCCTAGAGAAACCTGTTCAAAATGGTCATCCTTGAGGACTGCATCAACTGAGCTAATACCTTGTAGATCTGCATCATCAACTCCTACCAGAGCATGTTCATCGGCAACATGGAGGTGTCCATCAGAGGCTTTGGAGAACTTATTGTCATCATCTTCTTCCATTTTTATGAATTTATTGAGAGCCTAACGGAACGAACAGTCATTCGCAGAATTTTCTCTTCCACCACCTGTTTAACACATCCATCAATGAAATACAGATTTAGCACAAAGGTTAGGAACATGGATACCAAATCTAATCTATACATAGTAACAATAACGCCATGTGGTATATATGAGCAAACAAACACCACCACATTCCGAGCACAAGAACGCTAATTAAACATGAGATCAAACATATGCAGGGATCGGATTAGTAAAATTTCATACGATTAAACTCGTTTCCGCGTGTAATGCTCGGAGATGTGTTCAAGCAAAACGACGCCGAGAGTAAAAAGACGTACACGGATGTGAGAGTCAAAATTCGCACAATAGAATTTGTTTTAAAGGTTTCTTCAAAGAACGGATCTTTGTGAGATTCTCAAAGAACAACAGAATTCTCAATTACCGCGGACGGTGTTCTTGATTTTATTAATGAGAAAGTAATGATTTTATCNTACAAGTGTGATAAAATATGAGAAACAGGTGTTTTTGCCTTCAAAGTCAGAGCGTTCTTGAT
>JGI26506J51651_1000050_pt1 | contig 13825 bp, 18 predicted proteins | sample AraCvinosormetaG_FD_51651 | JGI IMG/M metagenome (IMG submission 51651) | reverse complement strand
CACTCTTTCTTTACAAACATCAAGACCAAATATAATTAGGGGCAAACCAAATTGTTGGTGGATGCAATAACATATGTAGATTTTTCTTCTTTTTACATGAAAAAATAATTGCCAGTCCCAGTATCAGAATTTGGGACGAATACAAGCAATTTCTTTGTATATCAACCAAAATAATATTAGGATAGTCCTGAAACATCCCGTACCCAAGATATTCCACCTGGAAACGCTCTATGAACTCTGCTTCTTCCCGCTGCAGTGACTTTTGTTTTTTCCCCCATCACCATAATTTCTTTCGCCATAACCGGCTTGTGTATTACATTTGCATCCTCTTTGCCTTCCGTCAGAAACCGCAGACCCTGGAGTTTCCATAGTTTTATAGTTTTAGAAAGCCAAAGAAACATCATGACATGAAATCATCAAATAACAGCTACTACCACAAGTATTTTCAGGTTCCAATTTTTCTTCGAATAAGCTTGATGAGAGATTGCCTTGAATATATGCAAATTCAAGATCAACCATCTCGTTGAATTTTTTCACTATAAGCAACTTTTTTGCGTCAACAGAACGGAAATGCACATTTATATGATGGAAAAAGGTATAGTAGCATTCTTACAGAGAGAGAAGTATTAGTGGATGGTTTTCCATCAATAGGTAATCTCTCACCAACATCCTAAACCACAAAGCCAGAAACAAGATTTTTTTCATTAAGGCCTATAACTACGTGAAAAATAAGTAAGAAAACGTTTCACTTAATTTGTAAGTTAACACTCACCTGAAATACTTTAGTACTTGTGCTGTCTTTAACGCCTGCAACTTGACATAGATGCCATAGTCCAGAGAGGGTCACATCCTAAAATTTTAACAAAAAAAATATCTGTTTGAGATCAATTAGTTTTAAGAAAATTGATAGCGTGAAGTGGTTTGTAGTATCTAATGGTTGTAGACAAATTACTTGTTTGCTTTCAAGACTTTCAATCTTCCCTTCCTGTAAAAATTTCATATAAGAGAGTAAAGATATATTAGCCCCTTTAAAATATGCATATTAGAGGGCAATGATGCATATTAGAGGGCAATGATGAGACTTACTATTCCAGAAATCATTTCATTAAGTTGCTTAAAATCAAACCCAATTTGCGAAATGCTTGATCTCATCTCAGTAACCTGAATTGAAGCAAGATTCCATGTGAGCATTAGCATTAAAATGAATATCAAAGAAAGGCATAGATGGAGTAAATCGCAGATATGAGAATCAAGCTGTAATTTGAAAGAAACAAAGGACTCTACTGTAAATGTGAAGAAAAACAGTTCAGGGCCAAAGAGATAGGACGTTAATAAATAAATACTCTACAATCTTTTGGAATTCCTAAATGTGTTTTAAATTCTTCTAAGATGTTAAATGTACAAGAGGAGATCTCTCTCAGACGAATGTATAAGTATCCTAATCTTAAGTCTAAGGAAAAAATAAGGCATCAATACAAGAAAGTGAGAAATAAAACGGGTTCCTTACATCACTTAAGATCATTTTAGATGTCTCATTCTGCTCTTCCACCTTCCATTCCAAGGTCGCTAGCTTCTGAGAAAGATGTTTCCTTGTTGACTGCGTAAACAAATGCACTAGGTCAAAAAATCATAATGAAATAGAATATATAACAGAGGAAGGTCTCAAAAAAATTATTTGTTCACCGCTAATGTGTCTGACAAATCGTCTAGTTGTTTCGAAACAGAGGCAACCGCATCAGCCATATTTTTCTTTGTCACAAACATTGCATCTGAAAACGACCAGCCCTGCAATGTGGGTAAACCTTAGAAGTCAATGATATATAGTTTACCGGTAAACCACATGTTACAAAACTATAACAAAAGACACATGAAACATAGAGAAAAATAGACAGATTTTAAAGAGATAAACACCTTCCACCACATGTAGCAGTACCCCATAGCTCCAACGGCAGCCGCTGGAACCAGGTAAGATGCATAGCCTACAAGAGCAAAAGCAAAGATTATATCATTCTCTGTTTCTCATAAAAAATAAACATATTTGAAACATTTCCTACATTATCAAAAGTAGTACATAAATATTTTATGAGAAACTAAGACTTGTACATACCACTGGAGTTTGAATCTCCATTAAAGATGGTAACTGGATTGGTCATAGTTAGTTCTTTGATCTCGTTTGCAAGCTGTCGAATCTGGTTATCAAGAGACAACAAAAATTATGTCACTAAGAGGGGAGTCCAGTATTGGCCTAGTGATAAAGAGTGATGAATTATTTTCTATTCCGATTGTTTATGTTGGATCGATGAGAAAAATAAGCTTACAGAGCAAAAGAAAATGAAATACCTGAGCAGCAAGGAGTGCACCGTCATACTTAAAAGGAGTGCTTTCAACTCCTTGAGCACCATTGAGTAAGTCTTGAAGTTGGGCTATTAGGTCAGACAACCTCCCATGTCTCAATACGATCGAACCAGATACACCTTGGACATGATGAAAACAGAACCAAGTGTCATTAAAGGTCATTAAATGGAACATCCCAGCTAGAATAACTAAATCATTCTTGCTACATCCAAGCTGTATTACCATCAAAACTACACTAACGATTGAAGATTAGAAGTTCTGGACCATTTTAGCAAAGTGATCAATCAATTTGCCAAGATAAATTCAAACCCTAACTCTTCATAAAACAATTCCCTAGATTAGAGAGTCAAAGCAATACGAATCGAATTTGATTACAACAAGCAAAGATAATAAAACAAGCATCAAAGTGAGAAAGAGACCTGCGCCGAGTAGGATAAGGACCTTAGAGGTCTGAACACCGGCTTGCATCGCCATGAATTCCGGTTACAAGCTGAAAAAGATTCTCGATTAATTCTCTGTTCCGTGTCGCCAAGCCACGGCGAGAGACCAATTATGACACCCTTTTGCCCTTTAGACCTCAATTTTAGCTTTGATTTACCACAAAGATAAATACTTTTCAAAACTTATGTACTTACCCCCGAAGCTTCCAATTTTAATCGAACTATTGTCCTTAGACACATATTAGAATATTTAACACCACTTGAGCTTATATACATATCAAACGTTAATATGTACAGTATATACAATTACATATGTATTTATACTTTTATTGCCCTATAGACCTCAGCTTTAGCTTTGATTGACCAGAAACATTAATATTTTAACAATTTATGTATTCACCCCAAACACTTCCTTTTGAATCAGATTACCCCAGAAGGCAATGCAAATCGAATGACTAAGGTTATTTTAGACATTTCTCAATAATCCAAACCATTACGCAACTCCACTGTATTAACCTGTTTTCTTCATCGAAGAAGATAGAGAGACCAAAACAAAAAAAGCTTTGAATATCCGCCATGGATGTTGGACGATGCTTTCTCTTTCTTCTATTACCAAGTTTCTTCTTCTTGCCTTCACAAACGCAGAGCACCGATTCATTCACATCGGTTCTCGTATCTCAAAACGGACTCGATTTCGTCAAAAATCTTCTAGTTAACAAAGCTATCGCGTCGATTATACCTCTCCAGATTCCCAGGATTGAGAAATCTATGAAAATCCCGTTCCTTGGAGGAATCGATGTTGTTGTCTCGAATCTCACGATATACGAGCTTGACGTTGCGTCATCTTATGTTAAGCTTGGTGAGACAGGTGTTGTCATCGTCGCTTCAGGGACGACTTGTAATTTGAGTATGAATTGGCATTATTCTTACAGTACTTGGCTTCCTCCTATTGAAATATCTGATCAGGGTATTGCATCTGTTCAGGTAATTATGATCAATTTTACTAATTCTTAGTTTTGATCATCTCAATCTTGTGAATCAATGGAAAGACAAGATTTTTCTTGCGAATCACAAATTTCTGTTCTGTTTTGTATCCTTATGTTTCGTGATTGTTATATGTCTTAGAACATAGTTGCATATGGGAATCAGAGGTGACTGTTGCTCTCTGTTTACCATTTCCATGTGTTGGTTTTAGTTGTTGCTGTGATCTGCTCATTTTTATATCTGTTTTACAAAGGGAATTTGATGAGTGCTGATTCTCGCCTTCTCGGTAAGGTTCAAGGCATGGAAATCGGGCTCTCTCTAGGCTTGAAAAGTGATGAAGGAGGCTTAAAACTTTCTCTTTCGGAATGTGGATGCCATGTGGAAGACATTACCATTGAGTTGGAAGGAGGAGCATCATGGTTTTATCAGGGGTACGAAATAATTTGCTTATTGATGATAGATCCACTCCCTCTTATTGCAAGACAGGTGTTGGTTTGTTTTTCATTTTAAACTTCATTCTCTTCTCTGCAATTCAGGATGGTTAATGCATTTAAAGACCAAATTGGGTCAAGTGTGGAAAGTACCATTGCCAAGAAACTCACGGAAGGAGTATCAGACCTTGATTCATTCCTACAAAACCTTCCAAAGGAAATCCCAGTGGATGATAATGCTGACCTTAATGTCACTTTCACCAGTGATCCTATATTGAGAAATTCATCTATCACTTTTGAGATTGATGGCTTGTTCACCAAAGGAGAAACAAATCAAGTTTTAAAATCCTTCTTCAAAAAGTCTGTATCTTTAGTTATCTGCCCTGGAAATTCTAAAATGCTCGGAATTTCAGTTGACGAAGCTGTTTTTAACTCTGCTGCAGCTTTGTACTATAATGTAAGTTCCTAATTTCCTAATTCCTTAGGTTCCAACTAGAAAGAATGCTCTTGATAAAACTGTTCTATATGTTTCCGATACATCAATATTACTGTTTTCCACCGTTGTTTCTAATATGAGGATGTTCACTCTTGCCATATTCAGGCAGACTTTGTGCAATGGGTTGTGGATAAAATACCAGAGCAGTCTCTTTTAAACACTGCTAGGTGGAGGTTCATCATTCCACAACTATACAAGAAATACCCGAACCAGGATATGAATCTGAACATCAGTTTGTCCTCACCTCCGCTTGTAAAGATATCAGAGCAATACGTTGGAGCTAATGTTAATGCAGACCTAGTAATCAATGTTCTAGATGCAAACCAAGTAATACCTGTAGCTTGCATCTCCTTGGTGAGTCCTCCAATGACAATGCTCCATATCTTTTGTTTTAGTTACTTACTATAAGCAAATTTGCAGTGATGTCGGTTTACCAATAGATGATTCACTGTTTCCTTGGCTGCAGATGATCCGGGGATCTGGTGCTCTCAGAGTCATGGGCAATAACCTTGGAGGCAGCGTAAGTTTAGAAGATTTCTCCATGTCTTTGAAATGGAGCAACATTGGAAATCTCCATCTGCATCTTCTTCAGGTAAAACCATCATGTCAAGTGTTTAAAGCACTCGCATGTTTGTTTCTTTCATTCTTAGCATTCACACGTGTTTCTTTATCTTGTTCCGATCTTCTAGCCAATAGTGTGGACTGTTATACAAACAGTGTTTGTGCCATATGCAAATGACCACCTAGAAAAGGGATTCCCGTTGCCCATAATGCACGGATTCACACTTCAGAATGCGGAAATCATCTGCTCAGAATCTGAAATCACAGTTTGCAGCGATGTCGCCTACTTGGATTCGTCCCAACAGCCTCAATGGCTTTGAAGCTACCACGATCTACGACTTGGAAACCTAACTCGTTGTAGTTTACAATTGGTGGTTGTAAGTGTCGCTACTGGTTTGGCATTTGGACCAGACTCAGCGACCAAAACGAACAAAGCTTTGTATAATACTTTTGTACTTAATGTTGACTAATCTGTGAATGATATTTCTGTCTGAAATAAAATAGTCTTTGTAATTACTGTGGTATGAAAATAGGCTATGGTAAATAATATGTCGACGAATTAGTTGGTCAAGTGGTTAGACTGTTAGCCAGCTTGTTCAACTTCATATAAAAGTCGAAAAATTCACCAAATTCTGTATATGGAATCTAAAAGTGTATACTCTGTTCTAACTCTTTGAAATGATATCATTGTCCTTGAGTGGGACACTTTAAGTCTTTCAAGAAACCAAAACCCTTATCAATGAGGTAAAAGAGAAGTTCACAAGTCGTCCTTGGACTCAGTGGAGGCTTCATCATCATTTCCCATGAGGTCTTCAAGTGAGAATTCATCTGCATCAACCACCTCTCCATCTTTACCATCCCAAGCTTCTGTCTTCACTATCTCCATAGTTCCGTCTATAGGCAAATTCCCTTTTCCTCCTTTCGCAGCCTCCTTAACGAAATCTCTGATAACACAAATAAGAAAAATACCCGTTGAGCTAATAAGATGCATGGACCATTGGTTTCGTCATATAGGACAGAGAGAAAGACAAAAGGTGCACTTACTTGAGGTGTTTAACCTCAAAACCGCTTTTAAGTGGAGCATAAGCTCCTTTCTTTGCGTTTAAGGCTACCATTGCTGGATAACCATATCCTCCAACACCAACACGCTTCTCCAAATCAGGTTGCTTCCCAGCAGCCACCCACACAAAGCTGCAACACACAATCAAAATTCGAGTATTTGTCTAGTTTCTGCAAAAACAGAGTAACTCGCAGCTGGAATATGATGATAGTAACAAAGAGGGAAGAGATGTGTTCTAAGCTCACCCGTAAGGGTCTTTCTTAAACTTGTCTGCAACTGATAATAACATCTCTAGATACTTGTTCCTTCCTTCAGCTTTTGAGTCCAAAATGTCAGGTAAGAAAGAAACAAAACAAATAGCAGCAGAACCACACTTATCTTCCATGACATCCTATCCAATCAGGACAGAACAAATAGGGTCAATGGCTTGCGTTGGATACAAGTAGAAAACAATGTTAGGGAACAGAACAGTACCGGCCCAGTTAGTTCAGTTACTTCAGCAGGACCAGCATTGGATTCTAGCTGTTCCAGAGCAAAAGATTCGATAGCTGATGCAGATCTAGCACCCTCATAAGGTACTGGGCTACTTTTGTCTGAACCAAAGACCAAGATAGTGGGGAATCCTTGCACTTTGAATCTGCTCTTTATCGACTGCAATATACAAGACCTTGTCAGGTCTCATCAAGACCAATATGAAAAGAAGCATTTGATTTGATCATAAGAGGCAGAAAATGTAATAGCTGATCTCAATACATGCTTTAGAGCAAATAGCTAAAAGTTATAGGAATCACTAATGCTAAAGTCGTAAATCTAGTGATTACCTGCTCAGCATCACAATTGACATGACCTAGTTTGACCTTCCCCTTCAAATTGTTAGCAGCCTTTTTCCACTCAGGAGCTAGCTTTTTGCAGTGTCCACACCTTGGGAGGATAAATAGCAAAAAATGGTTTCCAGTTTCAAATATCGGGAAGAAGAAGATTAAAGGCTTGAACATTTCAAGAGTTTACTAATATGCACTACTTACCAAGGTGCAAAAAACTCCACAATCCAAAGTTCTTTGCTTTCAGTGACCAACTCATCAAAGTTGCTAGAGTTTAGTTCGACAGAGGCACTAGGCTCAGATTTCTTCTTCTCACTGGATCCTCCTCCATTTTTTGTGCCAGTTGTTTTACCATCCAAACGATCCTTTAACAGTGCCTTTATCTGTGAAGCCAAAAAATGATAAGGTCCCAATAACAAAAATGTAATCAAGAATTAGTGAGAGGATATGGACAAACCTGCTTGATAGCAAATTGAGAAATGGATTTGGCATCCCTTGCTCCTTGGTAATCAATTGGAGGCTTCCCGGGAACGAATACTTTAATGGTTGGGAAACCCCTCACACCATAATCCTAGTAGAGGGAGACAACATTCTTCTTTATCATCACAAGGATGCAGAAACTTTTCATCAATCACAATCACATTGACAAAAAGAACAAAAGATAACTCAAAATAACACAAACCTGAGAGACAGACTTGTGAGCGTCAGCATCAATGGCTGCCACAGTAGCAATACCTTTCAAAGTACTGGCAACTTTCTCCCAAGTTGGTGTTAGAGATTGACAATGACCGCACCATGGCGCAAAGAACTCTACCAAAACGACTCCATTTGAATTAAGAACCTGCCAACCATTTCCAAGGAGAACATTAAACGAAATTAACACATTACGTATCACTACATACGTAATTAAAATTATATATAACACTTAAGCCGAAGCTATACACTGCTAAACGAATAAAGAGAAGATCATATAAATCACGGTCACGGACATACCTTAGACTTGAAATTAGAAGGAGTGAGTTGAAGCACAGGCGACGAAGATCCATAGAGAGCATTACCGCGATCGAACAAGGCAAACAACAGACAGCAAATTGGGAACACCGTTGATTTGTACATTTTTCTTTCCATAGTTTCTTCCCTCTCTTTCTTCTCCACCAAAACACAAAAAAGTGACTCTTTAGGACACGAACTAAAAACATTGTCTACGTGGACTTACGTGTACGCACCAATGATATTGTCACACGTCAGCACACTCTCCTCTCATCTACTTGGCCATGTTTTTTGGTTATCTTGTTCATAAACAGAGGAATCCTTTTTCTTTTTCTTTTTTATGTGCGAAAACAGAGGAATCCTTAAATTTTGATCTCGATATAAAGATTAGCTGAATCACATTTCATAGTCCACACTACTAGAGTCAATTTATAACACAAATCTATTTGATTTTCGAATTAGGTTATCTCAATTTCCTCATAAAGGAATAAAAAGACAGAAGAGCCTTTGGCTTCAAGACAAAACCCATGTGCACTTTTATGTTCCGATCAGCTACTTCTTTAGATTGTTCTTCAATTTTTCAACCTCCACATTCTGGTGCCTTCAAAGCATTTTCTGTTGTTTTGTTCTGTCTTGGGAATGGTCGTCTGAGAAACTTTGTTGTTGGCCAAGCTCGAGGTTTTATCCTCCCTAGTAACTTCCATTCTCTCGGTTTTAACTGCCCGGCCAATCTCATTTGCTCCCTTCTAAACTTCCTATTTGCATACCATATCCCGCCTCGCCAACCCAACCCATACCTGAAGAAAAACAGACGGAAACTATTAATGAGAAACCCGACACACAGTATCTAACTTGTCAACCTATAACAGTCTTTCCGGAAACAAACCCGAGGATCAAAGTGGTTCCCGCTGTGGCAATTGTTGTAGTGAACCTGGAACCGACTGGATCAACGAGCTTCTTCAGTTCTCCTCGTTCTAACTCTTGGGTGTTTTTCATCTGGCATGACCAAAAAAACAAACATTTCAAGTGACAGACTGAGACAATAGAGCAACTAAGGATCATTAAGGTACAAAAACAAAACACTGAATATTTTAAAGTGTAAAATAGTCAACCACGTAAGTATTAGCAAAAAAATCTATATTATTAACGGAAAGAGGACTAAATTCAGACAACTACGCTGTAAGTTCATGATAGAGGATCAATAAACTAGACATCATAAGAGGAAGCACCAAGTCATTTGCAAGAAGAGCAGCTATATGAATCCAACTATGCAAAGCAGCTAAATTTAAAGCAAATATGCAATACTATGTGCAATAAACTTTGGCAAATGAGGGACACACTAACCGCATTCTCAATGGACTCCAGCCTCTGATTAATTCTAGTTTCATTGTAATGTCGTAATGAGTAACCTGCACAATCATTCATCCATTCGGTAGAACACGGTCATAAAACTCATTTGACTCAGTACAAACATAAACAAAAGACCAATGAGATACCTCTTCCAACGGTCACTAGTATCACACAAGAAATTCAGTTTCTAACTTGTTTTATGTCCCAGCAGAATAACAAAAGACCTAGAATATCATGTAGAGATCTCAAAGTACTAAACTTCAGTTATTGGAAGTTTTGGACAGATTAGTTATTGAACATCATCACAGAATTCTGACCAAGATGATCTCCAAACACTTGGAAACTTATGGCAGATCAAATCAACTAAACCGTAATCTATAGTCTGATCCGGAAAAAGGCCTCAAATTTATCACAGAATGGATTTCACCCCTAGAGATCAAGCCTGAGAGCTAAAGCTATCCCAATGAAACACTCATGAATTGAAGCCAATCAACACCCAAAATCTGAATCACTTCACTAATAGCCATTGCTCGCCTTTCAAAGCAATCCAATTCAGAAACTTAAACATCAAAATACGTGGTAAGAGGTAAAGATTCTCTATAATTGAAGATAAAGTAAGCAAAAAATATGGAATTGTAACATACCAATCCAAGCCGTAGCAACAGATGCTATAGAAGTTCCAACTGTAAACACGACCCTGTGCCTCTCGAACAAGTCCTAAGAGATTAAACGAAACCCATTATAAGCAGATTATAGATTGACATTTTAACAAAAATCCTGATGCAAAAAACATTTACTAATCCCAATTCTTCAGAAACCGGTATGAATTGAAATTCTTCGATCACCTTGGTGGATAGATATGAATCCTGGACGGCGACCAATGAATTTAGGGCTTTTTTCTTCAGCTGAGGCACGAGTGCGGAACCCAGAATCGGTGTACCTCGGCCTCTCAGCCGATTCATGATTCCCTCGTGCGGCTGTAGAAACTCGGATTGAGTCGACTCGGCTAATTAATTAGATTGAGTTCTGTGGTTTTGCTTGCAGAAATCGTAGGCAGCCACAAAACCCCAACGGAGAGATTCCCTGTCACGCAAAGGACGAAGCTTCTTCCCAGATTTTTCTCCGACAAAAAATGCCTAAAAACAACCCTTTTCAGTTTTTTTTTTTCTCAATAGTGGACTTTATTCAATAAACCGTTTGCTACAAGGCCAATTACAGCCCAACACACATAAACAGATTGCGAACAAAAGCAAGCTCAAGAAGAGCCCAATAATACACCGTTTACAGAAGAAGATTGCATCAAGAAAGATCATCCAAAGACACGTAATAATACACGTGTAAGATGAGCCAAAAAAGATTCCCATCGTCATCCTTCGCCATCGAAGATATCGATTTCTGGTGAAGAAACCACCGTCGAATGCAAATCGTCGGTAGATCAACTGTTTATCACCAGCAATAGCAAAACAGCACCATGAAGAAATATTGGAATAATTAAACTCAACAAGAGAGTAAAATCCAATTATTCAGGAACTGTTGGTTAAAACTAATCGAATCTCTAAAACTCATTAACAGCTAAAGGCAATTGTAATAGGCTGAGGAAAGTTTTCAACTCTTTTCTTTACTTTTGGAATGTTCAAATGAAAATATGACTCATCGATAAAAAAAATTTGGAACCTTTTTAGTTTTAAAATTGAAAAAAAAAATAAGCTTGAAATTGGGGATATTACTGATGTAAACACTTGACAAAAGCAAAAGATGTAATTTTACGTTCGAGTTGTCATTCATAAAGAGCTCTTAGTGAGTGTCACAACACAAACTCTATTTTTCCTCTGATAAGTCTGATTAAAATTTATTAACAGAGTCAAAAACAGAAGAGAAACCTGTGACAACATCACTGGTTTCATCCTATATTGTTTTCAGCCATGGCCATCTCCAAGCCAAAAAAAAAAAGAAAAAAAAAGAAAAGAGAAACACTTTTCACCTCCCCTCCTCTTCCACAAAAAAGGGCAGAGAGAGATCATTGGGGTTTTTAAGAATCATGATCATGGTGATGACGCATCCTCAGACAAATCCTGCACTTCTCCATTGTCTGGTTTCTCAGTCTCTGAGCTTTCTTTCTTCACATCAGGTTTACCATTAGAAAGAGACTTTGAATCAGAGCGGTTTGGTGTTGGTGAGATCCTCTGATGGGTTGTAACAGGTGAAGCAAAAGGAGTAGGCAGAGAAGTAGCCATGGTCAGGCCCGGATATGGCAGCATAGGGTGGTCGAATTTGCAGTTTGGTCCAAACTTGCAGAATCCATAAGACCTGAAGTTACCACAGGCTGGTTGTCCCTAGACAGCAAAAATCAAAACAGTAGCTCATTAGATGTTCAAAATCTTTGTAAAAGTTTTACTAGTGACCTGTAAGACCACATTTGTTTGTAACCAAAGCTCTTCTTTCAGTTTAGTAAGAGACTTACAGGTCTCGCTGGAAGAACAAAAGGGTTTATAAGACTTGGTGGTGGTTGTGAAATCCTTACTCCGGGATGGCTGTATTTGCAATCGTCTCCGTATTTACATGTCCCGGTGTTCATAAAAAACCGACATTCTGGTTGGTCAGAACTTTCTGACAAACCACGGTTCAATGCCACAGCCACGGCCATGGATGCACTACTACCGGAGTAATAAGGTTGATTCTTCACATTGTACATGGAGTTAGATGCAGCCTGCAACATAAAATGTGATATCAACAGTAAAGAACAGGTTGACGTTATTGGCAGCTTCAATTCAGACTAACCATGTAAGGGGCCCAGCCTTGAGGAGGTAAAAAGCCTTGAGAGGGTGAAACCAGGATTGGCACATAGGACTGGGGAACTTGCGGACGAGGCAAAGTTCCATATGTAGACATCATTGTTAAACCACTAGCATATCGTAAATCTGCAGCAGGAAAGCTAGACATTCCATATGCAGTAGAATGTCCATTATCAGGTTGAGGATGGTGGAATTTGCAAGCAACTCCGAATCTGCAAGTTCCCGTTCGCAGGTAATATGGACATGGCTTCTCACCCTGGAGAAGAAATTCAAATAAGTCTTCCACATTCGACTAAAGAAAAAGAATTTAGCTACAACGATGGAAATTACCAGACGCATAGGTAAACCGATAACATTGAACATTACAGGTTGTGCACCGTTCCTGTCCTTTGGATGATGATATTTACAAGTTGGGCCGTACTTACAAGCTCCTGTCTTCAGAAAATACTGCAGCGAAAATTGCATGTAGAAGAAAAAGTTGTTTGTGGAAAACATTTGGAGGAAAGACTAAACCAGATGAGGAATATCTTCTGCAGTTTCAATGTATATTCTTGCTACCTCTCTTATGTGAAGTTACAAACTAGAATCAGTTCTCTTACTTTAGCTTTATTCTGAACAAAAATCTCGTTTTCTTTTTAACTGTTTACAATGTACTCATCCAAACAACAACCAAGATTTGAGATAGTGAGAGATACAAGAAACTGCACCTCACAATCCGGCTGTCCAATTCTCTCAGGGAGCTCCTCCTTGTAATAAGCAACATCCTATTAAGATGTTTAAAAGCAGTAAACCCATGAGGCCAAAATTGCAACTTAAGTAAGACTCAGCCAAAATAAATGAAGTTTAGTTTCTGACCTGTGGAAGATGAGTAGGATGATTGTAACGGCAACTGCTTCCATAGCCACAGAGACCAGTTCTTAAATAGAATTGGCAATCTCTTTCACCGGGACGATCTGGATACGGATTCAGTTCCTCCACGCCGGTCTCATTTACTTTCATCTTCCTAAAGGCATCTACAAGATCATCATAACAACAACAACATAAATCTCAAAACTTGATCACTAGATAAAAAAAGCAAACAGAAAACGTAAATAAAACTCATCAAGAGATCAAAATTCCGAAATGCTACAAAAATTTGCTGAAATCACAATGAGAGTTATAAACGATGATCAAACTAGAAAACTCAGTATGATCTTTCAAACACATTACGGAAAAACCAGACCGGATCAAATGGATCTCTCGAGATTAGAAGAAAGTTAACCTTCGATTTTGTCGGAAGATCGAATCGACACCAAAGAGCTCTGTACATGCTGAGTGTCTGACATGGGGGTTCGCATGTAAGGAAAGACGATGATCACGATGATCAACAACAACAGAAGAAAGGAAAAATCACAGAGAAAGTGTCACGATGATCATCGAAAGAAACAGATTTTTGTTATCCTCTATTTTTCTGGGTAAGAAATGACGAGGAAGAACAGAGGTAGATAGATAGAAGAAAAAAATTCAATTTTTCTTTTATCACAGACAGAGAATTATCGTTGGAAC
>JGI26506J51651_1000049_pt1 | contig 13839 bp, 17 predicted proteins | sample AraCvinosormetaG_FD_51651 | JGI IMG/M metagenome (IMG submission 51651) | reverse complement strand
GTAATAACCATTGGAGAGGCTCCACATAAGTAAAAAGTAGATAGTAAGTAAGATTATAATTAGGAACAATTACGCACTTTTAATCAACCTAATGATGGGTTATATATAGACATGTTTGTATGTGTGTTATATGGTCTCATTGGTTTGTATATACATGCGACTATTTAGGATATGTGTTAGACCCACTGACCACTTCTAGTCTACTCTCTCTTTCGGGGAAAATAATAATATGAAGTTAAAGTTATCTCAGAATCTTGACCAAAGGGTGTCTTCCAAAATATTAGTCAAAAAGCTTCCTTTTTTTTTCTCTTACGAGATTGTAATGTGAATTTGACAAAAAAGGGAATCACTGAAAGGCTTTTCTTTTGTGTGGGCAAGAGAGTGAAATTCAATGATGTCAAATGTAATGAATGATGTTTGGAGCATGAAAGACCACCATTTTTGTGGAGTTCTTCTACTGTGGGATGATTTGATAGCCCTTTAAATGTGAGATTACTCAAATACATACTTGGTTATATTAGACATTAGGATCCATGAAACAACATTTGATATCTTAACCCGTTGGAAGAATTTTAGCTAACAAAGAAACTCATGGATTATTCCCGGTCCAGTAACAAATTTCACTATACATAAACATGTATTTTAATGAGGACAAAAAAGGTTATTTAACAAAAAATTTAGAAAATCCATAAACCAAAAAGAATACAACACCTAGCCACAGAAACCTCAAAACATTGGACAAATACCCAGCATCAATGCTCAATATGCTCTCTCCAATTACGGACACAGTTTTTCTTGATGAAGCTCCTTTCCAGTTCTCTTCAACAAAGACATGGTTTGGTTCCTCGTACACCAAACCTAAACCACAATTCACAATCTCACCTGCTCCATCTCTCACTTCAAATTCGATTGAAGCCTCTGTAGGAACACATATATCATGTTCTTTCAACTTTAACGACCCTTCTAGATGTTTTGTTATGCGTGAGCTACTAGTGTAACCGATAAACACATGATCTGAATCAATCTTACGAGACTCGATCCAACTTCCACCAAGAGTGCAACTGAAACGTATACATGTCCCAAGTTCATTTTTGAACTCACAAGTGCACTCTATTGAGAAACGGTTGATTTCATCTTGAGTGTCAGGGAATGTGACAACAGCACATAGAGCTATTGTTGAAAGCCTGTTGTCACACCAATGTGGCGGCAACTTCATCTTTAATGCGGATCTAACTGTTTGATAGTTGAACCATGAAGGTACATCACTTCCTGGAAAACAAGTGATGAACAAAGCTTCTGAAACACTCCCCTGCAAAAAATGACACAAAAACAGAAAATTATCATAAACTGCTATAGAGATTCAAGTAGATAGAGTAAGAAATGAGACAGACCTCTTTGTAGCATCTACGTGCATCTAGCTGGCTTTTCCTTTGAGCATACGATGTGATGCTATTCTTTGCAACTTGTTCCAGATTGTTGCAGTTGGTGAAAATGAATTCAGACTGAACCTGCTCCATAAGCTTAAGAAGGGCCATGGGCGACGCAACTGTTTTCAGTTTTTCGCAGCCATGTGCATCTAAGATCTCTAGATTTGGTGGAAGCAATGGAATTGATGTGAGATTCTTGCAGTATTTCAGGTCTAACCATTTCAGATGATAGAGTTGATTGATGTCGATTTGCAGATTGCTGATCATATTGTTCCTGCTTAAGCATAGACGTCGCAATGAGGCTAGGCCATTAATACCACGTCTTAATTCGGGTAGATCTTCCACTCTAGAGCTATTGAACCGCAATAACTTTGGCATTTCTTTAAGTGCTGTCCCGTCAAGCAATAATATCTGCAAGCATTTCATGGTTTCAATAGGAACTGAAAAAGTCTTGAGCTTTGAACAACCAGATAGCACCAGTTCTTGCAGAGCAATCAGCTTCCCTAGGAATTCTGGAACTGCACCTAACATTTTGCAGTCTTTCAAGTTCAATACAATCAGTTTCTGGAGCTTCACCATGTCGGTAGGAAGTTTGCCAATTACAGTTCCATCTAAGTGTAGAGTTTCTAGGTTATCTGAAATCACCTGGAATTTCTGAATGCTTGAGCAATTGGTGAGGATGAGAGTTTTCAAAGAGATCAGATTCATACGCGGAAGAACCCGGAGACTCGTGCATCCTCTCATGTTGAGGAAAATAAGGCTTTTCATTCGTTTCATCTCACGAGGCAACTCCTCCAAACTCGTGCAGCCTTCAAGATTTAATCTTTGGAGACTTTCAGCATTTAGCAACCCTGACAAATTGCATAACTTGCGTGAGTGACTAAGATCAACCCACTTTAACTTCGGTGTATCCTGCAATGAACAGTAAGAAAAATTAAGTAGTGGTAATCAGTAAGCTAAAAATCATTACGGTAAACTTATAAAACAAAGACACACGTACCTTAGCACCCTCCCAGACCTCTTCAATCTCGCTGTAAGGCAGGTTAAAGTCGGTAAGATTCTTGGGGTTGAAGTCTTTTGGAAGTTTCATCAAAGGGAATTTTAGCCAATAGAGGTATCGTATCTCATCCAAAGGAAACTCAAGTCCCTCCGGGAAGTTTAGTTTGCTATGAGCTTCACATTCCCGATCACAACGAGAATTATAGAATTTGAGGTATCTAAGATTGCGCATCTTGATGAAGGTACTTCTGTCCAAAGGAAGTCTCTTCTTCAGTTCAGACATGTCAAGAAAAATACCTCTCACGTTGTCTGCTCCCTGCTTAACCAATTAAAGACAAGAAATTAGTAAGTAGAAGTGGATTGCAAAGTGAGCTTCAATTTTGCTACATTTGTTATCAAACAGTTTTTAAGGTTTATCTTACCACTCTTTTCTTCAGCGCACCAACAACGCCTTTATGGTTCCACAGCCTACGCGACCCTTGTGAACCTAGTTCCTTGCCAAATGTATACAGTAAATCATGCATCTCCACTCGTCCACCAGAAATATTTATCAAGAATTTGCTGGCAAGATCCTTCATTTCACTCACAACATCAATGGCTTCAGTGTCACAAGATTCCACTAAACACCTCACGTAATACTCATCCCCTGATCTAAAGAAACACGCGACATCAAGAAAGACATCTTTGTGATACAAACCTAGTTCATCATAGCTTACCCGCAAGACATCTTGTATTGTCTTATTGGGACTTTGCATCAGCTTGCAAAGTTTCTCTTCCCAGTGAGTCTCGTCTTTTCCATTTAGCTCCTTACCCAATATCTTGAGAGCTAATGGGTTGCCTTTGGCATAATCCGCAAACAATCTAGAAAGATTCATGAAATTTCCCTCTGGAGGACAGAGCTTACCACTGAAGGCAAAATAGCTAAAGTACTCAAAGCTGTCTCTGCCAGTCAATCTCAGGACCTCATACGTATCATCAACCAGCCCCTCAATCACCGACCTGTCGCTAGTTGTGATAAAAATTCTGCTGCCTCTCTTAATCCAGTCGCATTCCCCGAGAAGAACATCTATCTGTTTCTTGTCACTCACATTATCAAGAACAACAAGAGATTTCTTACTCAGTAGGAGTGCCTTCAAGGATTCAGGTGTTAAGTCAGCGACATGTTGGTTCACGTCCTCATCCTTCAACAACTCTTTAATAAAAATGCTCCGATCCATGATGCAGTCTTTCCACATTTTACGGACATCATGAAGAAAAACACAGCGTAGGAACTCGTGTTGCCACTTTTCATACAACATACTAGTCAGGGTGGTCTTACCAATACCTGGCATCCCAACAACACCAATCGTAAGAGTATCCTTGCAGTCAAAATCTAACTTCTCTTCCAATTGCTTAAGTTGTGTTTCAATGCCAAACAGAGGAGGAGGCGAGTCAGGAGCAGCTTCAGGTGCTTCTCCTAGACTAGGATTATCAATGGGGATTCCTCTTTCCAGATCAGGCAAAATATCAGATGATAGCACTTTTATAACTTCCCATACAATTTGATTGATGCATTCCCCCTCATCGCTACAAGACAAGTGAAAAGAATGAATCATAAAACCAAAATTCCCTAATAGCCAAACCAAGAGAATCAATTCAACGATTAGGTACCTCATTTCGCTTAACGTAAAGCCAAGCTTTTTTGGTACATACTTCAAAGCTTCTTTCCACTTATCGAGCTTTTCACCATTACAAGTCTTAGCCAATTCCCAGAACTTGTCACCGAACACTCCCTTAAGATTTTTGACATCGTCTGTGTCCACTTTGTAGAAGATGGGGATGACCACAAGTGTGCCTAAGTCAACGCACTCCTTAATCTTGGCAAGCTCGTTCAAGCACCAATACGACTCCGTGTACATGCTCGAGAAAATCGCGAGCGCGATCCTCGACTCCTCGATTCTGGAAAACAGAATGCTAAGATCTTTACCTTTGGTTTCGTTTCTGTCGATAAAGACGTTGATTCCATCCATCCTCAAGGCCTTGTCCAGATGGCTGACGAAACCGTTTCGCAGCTGTTTCCCACGGAAATTGATGAAGACTTGATGCTGCGGTGGCGGCGGTGATTGGGCGGAGGAAGAAGATGGGGCCACCGACACCATGATCGATGAATCAGACGGATTTGTACAGAGAGGCAATAAGGGCAGATGTATTGTTGACTGCAAGCATGACTCTCTTGGTTTTGCAGAGGCATGTGTGGAAGAGAGAAGACCAGCGACTCGAGAGAGAGTGGACTTTGAAAAAAATCAAAATATCATCATGTTGATAGGAAACGGACAGCCACCAAGTCTTCCCCAATTGTTGCTAATAGAGTCAACGTTTCTTTAACAGACAATTGAGGAGCTCTGTGATTTCGAAGCTCCTCCTTCTTTCCATCATCATCATCATCCTAATAATGGATTCTTCTTTTTCCCTCCACAGCATCTGTGCTGCGGCAGAAATCAAGATTTTGGGTACACTATTGTACCTATTGTTCATGGTGGTTTATAAAAAAGTCAGATCCAGTCCACAAAAGAAAACAATGGCTTCTTCACCTCCACCATCTGATTCGTCTTGGGGACACCATGTGTTCTCAAGCTTCAGCTCGGTAGATGTACCCATAACGTTTCTCAATCGGCTCTGGAAAGAGTTGAGAATGAAAGGATTCGACCCATTCACTGATAATGAAATCGAGAGGTGCGTGTTGATTGGCCCTCAGCTCATAAAAGCGATTAGTGTGTCGAGAATCGTGATTGTCATCCTCTCAAGGAACTACGCTTCCTCGTCGAGGTGTCTCGACGAGCTGGTGGAGATAATCAAGTGCAAGGAAGAGTTAGGTCAAAGAGTGGTGACCGTCTTTTATGAATTGGATGCAATTGATGTAGAGAAGCAGACGGGAGGTTTTGGGAAAATCTTCAAAAAGACATGTAAGCGTAGTAGAACAAAGGAGGACATTGCAAGATGGAGTCGAGCTCTGGCGGAAGTAGCCACAATTGCTGGTTACTATTCCAGCCAGTGGTTAGTTCTCTTGTTCACCACTAGCATCTTCTTTTTAATCTTTCTTGCATTATTAATTAAAACAACTACTTTTTAAATGTGATTTTAGGCATTATGAAGCGGCTATGATCGAAAACATTGCCACCGATATTTCGAAATTTTTGAATGATTCCACTCAATCAAGTGATTTCCAAGGCTTTGTTGGGATGGAAGCTCATATGGAAAAGATAGAACAGATGTTATGTCTGGACTCGGATGAAGTAAAGACGATTGGAATCTGGGGTCCTTGTGGGATTGGTAAGACCACCATCGCCAGATTTCTATATAGCAAACACTCTCATAAATTCGATTTGAGCACGATAGCAAATGTCAAAGCATGGGCAAGACCAGCTCACAATGAGTATGATGCGGAACTGCAGTTACAGAACCAGTTTCTGTCTCAGCTATTAAATCACAAGTATACTGATGAGATTCGTCATCTGGAAGTTGCACAAAAAAGTTTGAAAGACAAGAAAGTGTTGGTCGTTTTCGATGACGTGGATAGCTCAGGACAATTGGATGCCTTAGCGAAAGAAACTCTGTGCCTTGGTCCTGGGAGTCGGATTATCATCACAACAGAAGAGCCAAGAATTTTAAATACACCATGGATCCAAGATATATACAAGGTGGATTTTCCACCGCCTGATGAAGCTCTCCAAATCTTCTGCTTGCATGTTTTTGGTCAAAAGTCCCCATATGATGGTTTTGAGAAGCTTGCTCGGGAAACTACAACACTTTCCGGTAACTATCCATTGGGGCTACGGTTTATGGGCTCCTATCTTCGGGGAGTTTCCTTGGAATATTGGAAAGATGAACTACCAAGGTTAAGGACTTACCTTGACGGAGAAATAGGGAGCATTATCAAACTCACTTACGATTCCTTATGTGGTGAAGATAAAGAGTTATCTCATCATCATATATCCTGTTTACGCAACGGTGAATTGACTGAGAGGATGGATGAGTATCTTGCAAAGGGTGTGAGGCAACAGGGTATCATCAAAAATCAAGATCTAAAGGCATGTGGGATCCAAGACAATTTACTTCATTGCCATTTCTTTGATCTACTCATATTTGAATTCATTTGATAATTAACTATCTAACACTCACTTCTTTGGATCTTTCTTTAGGAAGATATATATACAAGTGAAAGAGTCTTCGAAGGAATGTCTAATGGATTACTACACACTGTCTACATATACTGCGCAGATACATTACAATACTCCTTCGCCAGCCACCTCTCCATGGATTTCCGCCGGAAAGGCATTTATGCATTTGTAAATTGCAATGAGACTCTGGATGTGATAAAGAGGGTTAGCGCTTCTGTGGTGATTTTCTCCAAGAGCTGCTTCTACTCCACCTCTGACCTGGACAAGCTCATGCGGGGTTTTCAGTGCCGAAGGAAAACCAATCAGCTGGTGGTTCCTGTGTTCTATGGCATTAATCCATCAGATGTGGTAGTGCCGGAACACGAGTCAGCGGATCAGATAAGAGAATGGAGTAGCACGCTCCAAGAACTGCGAGAATTACTAGGCCATCAGTCTAGGTAACTGTGTATAGATTAAGATATCGCTTACAGTTTTAGAAGAATTTAGCTTTCTACTTCAAAAAGCTTTCCATCTATCAGATCTAACACCCCAAAAATTAATAATCAAAGGTTTTATATGGAACTAATAGTGTTATTATGATAGTTTGAACAATAAGGTTCACAAAATGTGATGCAGTGTATCCAAAACGTTTTGCTCTTCAGTATTCATTAGTGTTTTCTCCAACAACTAACTTTATGATTTTTATACCAATACAAACAGGGAGGACTGCAGTGAGCGCGAACTAGTAGAAGAGATTGTCAAAGATGTGTATGAAAAACTCTTTCCCACTGAACAAATTGGAATTAACTCAAGGCTGCTGGAGATAGAACAGTTGCTCCGCATACAAACATGGGGTATCCGTCACATAGGAATTTGGGGTATGCCTGGCATAGGCAAGACGACACTTGCTAAAGCATTTTTTGATCAAATCTCTGGAGGCTATGAAGCTTCCTGTTTCATCAAACACTTTGACAAAGCTTTCCATGAGAAGGGACTCCATTGTTTGTTGGAGGAACATTTTGGGAAAATTTTGAGGGAATTGCCTCGTGCATGCAGTAGCATTACAAGACCTAGCCTCCCCAGGGATAAGTTAAAGAAGAAGAGAACTCTTGTTGTTCTTGATGATGTTCACAATCCTTTAGTTGCAGAGTCTTTTCTCGGAGGGTTTCATTGGTTTGCCCCGGGAAGCTTAATCATTATAACCTCTAGAGATAAACAAGTGTTCCGCCTTTGTCAGATCAATCACGTGTATGAAGTTCAGAGTCTAAACGAGAACGAGGCTCTGCAGCTATTCTCTCACTGTGCATTTTTAAAAGATATGAGTGAACAAAATCTCTTGAAGCTATCAATGGAAGTGATTGACTATGCTAATGGAAATCCATTCGCTCTCAGCTTTTATGGCAGAGAGCTTAAGGGAAAGAAACAGTCAGAAATGGAGACCACATTCCTCAAATTCAAGCTACGTACGCCATATAAGATTCATGATTTATTCAAGAGCAGTTACGAAACACTTAATGACAACGAGAAAAACATTTTTCTGGACACTGCTTGTTTCTTCAACGGAGAAAATGTTGACTATGTGATGCGACTTCTTGAGGCGTGTGGTTTTTTTCCACATGTTGGAATTGATGTTCTTGTGGAGAAGTGTCTGGTGACTATTTCAGAAAACAGAGTGAAAATGCATAGAATAATCCAAGATTTTGGCCGAGAAATAATCAATGGAGAAACGGTGCAGATTGAGAGGCGTAGCAGACTGTGGGAACCTTGGGCCATCAAGTTCCTACTTGAAGATGGCGAATTCAAAGAAATTGGAGATCCCAAAGCAACCTATACACATGCTCTGGATTGGCACAATTCGATACTTTTGTATACAAAACTTCATCACTTTTGGAGATGAACCAACTTTTTGATCTGTCTGAGTTCCTTATATTTCAGGCCACTGAAGACATCGAAGGCATATCTCTTGACACATCGAATTTACTCTTTGATGTGAAGCCCACTGCTTTTGAGAATATGCTTAACCTTAGGTTTCTGAAGATTTACTGTTCCAATTATGATGACATTTCTGGACTTCGCCTTCCCAGAGGACTCGAGTCTCTGCCTTATGAGCTAAGACTCCTCCACTGGGAGAATTATCCTTTGCAATCCTTGCCACAAGACTTTGACTCGTGCCACCTTGTTGAACTCAATATGTCTAACAGTCAGCTTCAGAAACTTTGGGAAGGAACCAAGGTAAGCAAACTCCTATCCACTCTCTTATTCCTTTTCTCCAAATTTATATATTTCATTTCCAATTTATTTTTCTGTACAGAACACTGATAGGCTGAAGATGGTCAGTCTTTGTCATTCTCAGCACCTAACTCAAATTGACGATATTTGTAAAGCTAAAAATATTGAGCTAATAGATCTCCAAGGTTGTACAAGATTGCAGACTTTTCCAGCCACGGGTCAATTACAGCATCTCCGAGTTGTAAACCTCTCAGGTTGCAGAGAGATCAAAAGTTTCCCAGAGGTTTCACCAAATATAGTGGAACTCCATCTCCAGGGAACTGGCATACGAGAATTACCAATATCCATTGTGACCCTCTCCGGGCAAGATAAGTTGCACCGAGAGCTTTCTAGTCTTCTAACAGAGTTCTCAGGTGTTTCAAATGATTTGAACCTTGAGAAATTAACAAGCGGGGTCCAAGTCGTCACATCAACACAACATCTTAGCAAGCTTGTTTCCTTGAATATGAAAGATTGTGTTAATTTGCAAAGTCTGCCTCCCATGGTTGATTTGGAATCTCTTAAAGTTCTTAATATGTCTGGATGCTCAAAGCTTGACGACATTCAGAGTTTCCCACGAAATCTGAAAGAGTTATATCTTGCTGGCACTGCCATAAAAAACCTTCCACAGCTTCCTTGGAGTATAGAAATTTTGAATGCACATGGTTGTGTTTCTCTTAGATCAATTCCTTGTGCTTTCAAGCAGCTTCCTAGATATTACACATTCAGTAATTGCTTTGCTCTTTCGGCACTACTGATCAAATGTTTTGTAGAGAGCACTCTGACTAATGTAGAACGCATCGCAAGAGAATATCAGCAGGTACCTCTCTCTTTCTTTCTCTGTTTCTCGCTCATTTTTCCGTATTTGATTTAATTTGGCTTGCAGGAACAAAAACTCAACAAATCTCTGGCGTCCAGCTTCACTGTGCCTTCACCTGCAAGTAAAAAAATCACATTTGATATGCAATCAGGATCTTCTGTGATGGTACAACTGGGTTCTTCTTGGAGAAACATACTTGGCTTTGCTATATTAGTAGAAGTTGCATTTTCAGAGGATTACAACGAGGCTGGTGGTTTTGGCATTAGTTGTATTTGCAGATGGAAAGACGAGGAATGTGTCTCACATCGGCTAGAAAAAAACTTCAATTATTGGACTACAGGGGAAGGTGTTCTGAAGGATCACATGTTTGTCTTCTGTGATATCAATATGTATCAGGGTACCTGTGAAGGGAATGACTCCACTATATTCGCTGAGCTGGTCGTATTTGAATTCTTTACTGTGAACAAGCAGGGGTCTCTCGATGAGAGTTGTACAGTGACGAAATGTGGAGTGTATGTGATTACTGCTGCAGATCGAGATACAGGCCCTAACGTGACTCAATCGTTTTCCTCGTCGGATTACTTGCAGGAGCTTTCGGATAAAGAAACTCAAGACGTATTGAGGGTTATCCATGATGGCTTAGACGAGAAGCAAAGAGGTTTATTTCTCTACATGGCATGTCTGTTCAATGACGAGGAATCTGATTTGCTGGCACCTCTTATTGCTAGCAATGGCTTGGGAATTAGTTCGGGCCTCAAGGTCTTAGCCAATAAGTCTCTCATACATATATCTCCTTACGGTGTTATAGTGCGGCAAGTTTTACTTCAGAAGATAGGCAGGGAGATCGTCTGTAGACAATCCACGCTGCCTCATAGATCACCAATGTTGGAAATAGGCTTTAAAAAAGTCTCCATTGATTCTTCTTCATCTTTGTCTCGCAAATGGAAATACGACGTCTTTACAAGTTTCAGTGGGGAAGATGACTGTAATAATAAAATCAGCAACCTTCTTGCAGAATTTGAAGGCAAACTAATAAGTACATTGAAAAACAAAATGAAGCGAAGCAAGTCAGTCAGCCCAGAGCTTGTACAAGCAATAAGAGAATCGAGAGGTTCGATTGTCGTGCTCTCAAAAAACTACGCCTCTTCGACTAGGTGCTTAGATGAGTTGGTAGAGATTATGAATTGCAAGAAAGAGTTAGCTCAAAAGGTTGTGGCGATTTTCTACGATGTGGATCCTTCTGACGTCAGGCTTCAGATTGGAGACTTTGGAAGGGCCTTTAAAACAACATGCATAGGCAAATCAAAGGATGAGAAACAGAAATGGGTGCGAGCTTTGGCCGACTTAGCAAATATAACTGGACTGATAACTCGCAAGTGGTATGTTTTCATTCCATTATTGATACTGAATTATCTCAGATTAGTTTTCAAGTATGGTCCTTGTTGAAATTTAGCCATTGATACCTCTCGTTTAACACTTTGTGCAATGATCTTTCTCCTTGTTAGGGATGATGAAGAAAACATGATCGAAAAAAGTGGTTGTCATGTTTCGAAGAAGATAGATCATACAACATCAATAGATTATGCCGAGGTGGTTAGAGTCGAAGATCATTTGACTGGCATCAGTTCTTTGTCGAGTTCGGAATCTGAAGATGTGAAGGAAACATTTGGGATTTCGGTTTCCTTGGAAAAAGGTACAACTGCAAGAACTCTGTTTAGTCAAATTCTGTTGATGTATATATTGGAGGAAATCGCATGACTTCACCCATTTTTTATGATTCTGTTTTGTGTCTGGTGGTGGTTAGCAGGGGAAGAGGTAACTCCAGGTAGGGTTGCTATGCCTGTGGAGCCTCCATATTGGTTTAGACAAGAAGGCAAACTGATAAGATCGGAAGCATGGAGTCCTAGCTTTATTGATCGACTCCCCTTTGCCGAGCTCTATTCTGGAGAAATCCCAGCTGCCTTTTTACAAGGGCTTGGTAATATCCGCTCAATGCTCCAATCTGAAAAATCAAAATAAACGTAAAAGTTACTTTTATATACAGTAATACTAATGAACTAATCAAAAAAATAAATCTGAACTTTGATATGAATACTTATGATTTTTCACGGCTAGTTTCGGAACATAGCAGATAATAGATATCCAAAATTATATCATATATTATGTGATTGACTCGCTGCGTACAGGCTATTGTGTAGAATTTTTGGCACAGAATTCAGTACAGACAGAGCCATCGTCAGTTCTTCATTGTAAATGCTTGCTGATCTTGAACTCACTTATTCTCTTCATTCCTTTAACTCTGCATCTGGTTTAGACAGGCAGGACATGGCCTTTCAGAAACATTACTACTCTCTTTGGCAAATGATGTTCGAGATTCGCAAAATAATTATGTTCCAATTAAGCCCATCTGAGAAAGGTATAACGGGGTGGTACGTCCACCACCAACGAAGAAAGTTGTCAATAAGAACCAGATCAATGAAGTAAGGAAAAAGAGGGAGATGGAACTTCTAAGCTTATGGTTACTGATCTGCATCAGATTACCAAGCCCTGCAAGTACCTCTTGTTTCAGGTGCTAAACAAAGTCCGAATTAATTCAGTACATAGATATGTTCCAGTTACCGATCAATTCAGCAGGGATATGCCGGGTCCTTCCAAGATGAGTTAAACCAAAGGAACATGAATGCATAATAATGTTAATGTTCAACCCAGAAGACATGGATTCTACCCGATAGAGAAAGGTATCAAAGAACATAATAAATCTCAAAGTTTCGAAACAAGATCTAAACAAAAATCCCAAAAAAGTGAACAATTTCATCCTGAATCCCTCTCCACTTAGTCTGCCTTGGAAGCAAGAGCAGCAGCTTGACCTCTGAGACGACCAGTCCTCCTTGCAGCAATAAGACCAACCTTTTTTCCAGGTGGTGCATCACGACGAACAGTACTAGCGTGACCAATATGTTGATGGTTACCTCCTCCGTGAGGATGCTCAACTGGATTCATAGCCACACCGCGAACCTTAGGCCAGCAGTTTCTCTTCACACGGTACTTGTGGTATGCGTTACCAGCCTTGAGCATCGGCTTCTCTGTTCTTCCACCACCTGCAACTTGACCAATCATGGCCCTGCATCCACTTGGCACAATCTTCTTCGAACCCGATGGCAACTTAATCCTATCAAAATCATGCGCAAATTCCTAACTGTGAGACTGAGAACAATGCTTGTAAGTAAAAATTGTTGTTCACTACAATTCTACGCAATCAGAAAACTGAAATGTTATACTAAACACAATTCTCATGATACAATTCAGCAGAGCTAAGCCAACTGGTCTATGAGATATATATCATATTCAGTCACACAAAACAATTCAGTAGAACAAAACATTACATTATACATCATTAATCAATCGAATCACCAGAAAAGGTATTGAATACAACAAACCTGCTAGTGTCGTTATCAGGATTGTGAGCGATAACAATGGCGTAATCACCAGAAGCTCTAGCGAAAACACCACGATCACCAACATGATGTTCAACGTTACAAATAACAGCTCCTTCAGGAATAGATCTGAGAGGAAGAACATTTCCGACGACGAGAGTAGCTTTCTTCCCACAGTACAGAAACTGACCGGTGTACATACCTTCGGCAGCAACGAAAAGCTCCTTCTGCTTCTTGAATCGGAAAGGATGACGGAAAGCTACACGAGCCAACGGAGCACCACGTCCTGGATCGTGAATGATCTCCGTCACAACACCTTTCAGATAACCATTTCTCTCGCCGAAATCGAGGCTTCTGAATTTCGCTGGCCCTTTACGGTGGTGAGTGTGGGATTTGAAGACGGAACCAGCTCCCTTACGTTGTGCTCTGATAACACGACCCATGGATGATTCTTTGTGGAAGGATTTGCTTCGTCTTCTTCAGATTACGGCGAATGACAACAAAGAACAAAAACAATTTTTATATCCAGTCTCTCAAAAACCCTAGTGGACTGTGATGGATTTGGCACTAATTGGGCCTTATGAAGCCCAAACTAAAAAAACCGGGAAGATTTTGAATCTTTTGAACGATAAGTCAAATCCATCAGATGTCAGGAGGTTTACATGCACCAGCCCGTAGAGGATAACAATGTCCTCGTATTCCGTTTTTGAAAAAAGAACAACAAATAGTTATATTTTAAAGATGGATTTTATATG
>JGI26506J51651_1000047_pt1:5000-14080 | contig 14080 bp, 10 predicted proteins | sample AraCvinosormetaG_FD_51651 | JGI IMG/M metagenome (IMG submission 51651) | reverse complement strand
TTGACTGGACATCTAGGGGTAAAGCACTGTTTCGGTGCGGGCCGCGAGAGCGGTACCAAATCGAGGCAAACTCTGAATACTAGATATGACCTCAAAATAACAGGGGTCAAGGTCGGCCAGTGAGACGGTGGGGGATAAGCTTCATCGTCGAGAGGTTGTTTACATACTCGACTAAAAGGAGAGGTCCAAAATCGACTGATAAAGGAGAGGTCCGGAGGTATTAACTAGTTGATGAGGTCTCGACGAGCGACTGAAAGGTTCACCTAGTGCTCGAGAGAGAATTGGGTCGCGCACCTTCTGAACCCGACCACCACCTATAAGACGACGTCAAGAAAGCCAACTCTCAGGCCAAGAGAACATACCTCGCCTAATAGACTGGAGGAGGTGTCCCGTACCCTTAGAATCGTCTAATAAAAAAAATGTGCTTACCTTCATGAGAGCTGACATTACTTCTTTTGATATCGATGCCTTAGTCAGGCTAACTATATGCGATGCGTCAAACATAAAATGAAATTCATCCTACCGAAACCAGACCAGAGAAAAGAGGATCTCCGGAGCTCAACCATCGAATCGGGAAAGCACTCTTTCCAGCTTAAAACAGAGCACAGAAAGGACACTCAAAGCAGGTCCGTCTGTATTTCATTATAGTAGTGATCCCCTTCTCTTGATCAATTAGACAAGAACTTTACTTTGTTAAAGACATAAAAGGAGGTCCCACTATGACTATTAGCGGTTCCTAGCAGGCATGGGAGAAGAGCAGGAAGAGAAAGAAAAAAGAGACAAAGATAGACTAGCCACTTCCTTATTATACGAAAAGTTTTTGATTGATGAGTTCTCACCTTCTCTCATGGAGTAGGTAGATGAGACAGAAGGGAAAAGGAGTGACCCCTACTATGACTCATCTCAGTTACTCTTCATCACAGGACAAGATACGAGCAGAATCAGAGGAAAATCGAACAACTACAAGCTAAGATGAAAAATCTAAGTGAAAGACTAACTGATAGGCCCTGGCTGGACCGATGGAATGTTTCAAGTAAAGGGCTAACTCTTAACTAGGCTAGCGAAGGAACTGACATTAGGGAAAGAACTCCTGACTCTCGGGGAAAGATCTCTCTCTTTAATACGAGATTCCCTAACCCTGAAGCATTTAGCAAACTCAGCAAAACCTGAATGGGGGATCAAGGACTTTTGATAACTTATTTTGACCCCCAATCCACCCAAAGCAGATTCATAGACTTTGGCGACTTCCTGATCGGCAATGACAACATCATCACCGAGTACCGCGTACGATGTAAAGCGTACACCAGGATGCACCTGTTTCGCACACCACCACACTAATATATGGTGTGATAGCGCGAAAGTAGGCCAAGAACCGTGATATCCCAATGGCTGCCCTGCCACAAAGCATACTTGAGAGAACCTTCGTTTAAGTTTAACAAAAGGCACCTCAAAGATATTGCATGCAAATGCAGAATTAACCACACTTGAGGCAAAGGAGCGGTCAAATAGGTACTGCACCACCTCAAACAGAAAGACTAAAGGCCAACGATCAGTGGCCGACTTTAAGTCAAAGGAGAAAGAGTGCCTACTGCCAACCAGTCGATCAAAAGGCTGTGTTTGGTTAAAAGTCCCATCTTGGGGGAGACGTCTTCTCCGCCCCCCAAACATGGAAGGGGTGTAACAACCTATTATTAACGTAGTTCCCAATGGCGAATAGAAGGCTTTTGCCACCTCCCTCAACAACCTGACCTAGTCGGCCCATCCTCCGAGGTTTTTGTTCTGCTGATATGATAGCTCTTTTAAAGAAGAGGTCTCAACGAGCCTCCTGAATTTAATTTCATCCATACAGGAGAATGCATCATTCTTATCGCAGAATGGAAACAAACCGGATTGGATCCGTTCGAAACAGGTTAGCCTACTATAATATAAGGATTGGATTCTAATAAGTTCGAAACAGGTTAGCCTTAGCCTACTATAGGATTAGATCTTTCTTATCAACCTACTAACTTCTTCCTTGTTGGGATGAGAAACCCTTTTGCAACCAAGCGTGCTTTGAGTTTGTCAAGGGACCCATCTGCATTCAGTTTCACTCTGAAAACCCATTTACAACCGAGAAGATTCATGTCAGGTGATGCGGGAACTAAGTCCCAAGTGTGATTCTGTGTTAATGCCGACATCTCTTCTTGCATAGCTTGTCTCCATCCTGGGAGGCAGACGTAATGGTTTTTGGTTCAGAGGGAGTGTATTTTTGTGTAAACAGGTTGTAACGAGGATTAGGCTTGCGAATACCATCCTTTGCCCGAGTGATCATATGATGTCTATTAGGTGAAAGTAGCTCAGGAGCAGCTGTCCCAACATCAAAAAAGGTACCGCTGTCGCCAATAGGAACAGGATCTGAGCCTGCCGTACGCACAGGACAGTCTCTTTCTGATGTGGTAGCAGTTCCAGGAGCAATCGCAGAGACAATTGAAGGATCTGCAGATTCGCAATCAGAGCCTGTGAAACCGGGAAGATGTCGAGATAGCAGGAGAAGAATTAGCAGTATGTGAGTGCGGAAGCAGAGTGGAGGATCGAGGGACCTGTGAAGGTGTGATAAAGGAACTGTCTGTTGAAACAGAAGGGACATATGAAGGTTTAGAACCAAGCTGCCAAGCACGAAGCAGAGAACTTGGATACGGTGGGATGAGATGGTGATAACAGTCCTGAAAACGAAAGACTAGAGCTCTTGCCCAACTGACAGGCTTCACAAACAGAAAGATCCCTTTTATTAATAACTATAGCTTTACTAGTCTTGAGTTGTTGGAGAACTTGAGGATTTGGATGCCCAAGCCTATAATGCCAAGTGAGCTCACTAGCTGCTTGTTGTCTTGTAGAGTAGAAGACTTATAGATTAAAATTCTCCAACATATAGATGTCCTTACACCGTTTTCCTTTGCTCAGCAGGCTCCGTGTTTGCTTGTCCTTTATGCATACTTCGTTAGCATCAAACTCAAAGAAGCATGGATAAATCATCACAAAGTTTGGACACAGAGAGAAGAGACTTAGTTATGAAAGGACAAACAAGAACTTCATTTAATGGTAAACTACCTGATGAGCTTGGTAGATTGGTAGATCCAACATGAGTGATGGGCAAGAAGGCTCCATCCCCAACCATCACACTGTCGGATCCCACATAAGGTTGTGACTGTTGGAGGNGATGAGCAGAATTGGTAATGTGAGAGGAGGCACCAGAATCTGGAAACCATTCTGTACCAGAGGTATCCGTGATCTGAAGAGCAGCAAGAGCTTGCGGAATATCACTGTTCTGGAAGGAGTTGTCATATTGGTTCCAGCATTTTAGGGCTGAGTGACCAGTTTAGCCACAGATTTGGCAAACGGGTCGAGAAGAGAACTGATCAGAGGAGTGGGATTGATGCAAACTAGTTGAGGGCTTGATAGCGTTGATGAAACCCTCTTCCTCTTGTAGAGAATGAGCCGCGACCACGGTAGTTACCAAACCGAGAATAGGACTGTCATACGAGTATACCAGAGGCTGAAGGTATTGAGTGATGATCCTTCCTCAACCCTAAGCTAGGCGAATCAATAACAAAGCAAGACTACTTTCCATCAGTACGGGGTACGCCATAAACGAAGTCAGAAGGTTGTCAATCAAATATGGTACGCGATGCTTGTCCAAATAAAAAACGATCCCTTAAAAGTGAGTTAGAAAGGTAAGAGTCTTGTACCTAGTAGAACTTCTAATAACTAATAAAAGCTATTTTCTCAGAAGCGAGAGCGCACCTCTCGCAACAAGTGCTCGAGTCACTCCGCACCTCGAAAAACAAGTCTCAGGAAGTGAGTGAGTTATAGTATTACAGGAGCTAATAGCTTCAGCAGAGAAATAAGCACAGGAAATACTGGTGGGAATCTCACCTCCAAGCCTTTCATGGGCCCGCGTTGAAATACCCAACAAAAATCCAAAGATCATTGATAGCAGAATGAAGAAACTGAAGATCCTGCTATAAAGATCTCCTCATAATGTAATGAAATTATTATAAGAAATAAAATGAAAGCGCAGCTAACATTATCCAGGAACAAGGAACAGGTGATGGATTGAGCAGTAATAAAGGTAATGGTTGGAAGCTGATGGATGGCCGAGTAAAGAACCCAGATATTAGAAGGGAGACCGTTACAGTGGTTCAAGGTAGCTAAATTCATGTTTCGCGAATCATAGAAAAGAAAGAAGAAGGGATATTGGAAAAAAGAAGTCATGGATTTAGCAATACAAAGAGGTTCAGCTGTTTCCAAATACGGCGGATCTGGTGATAAAAGCCAAGGGCGTGCTCTTCTATTAAAGGAAGAACAGAAACGAAAAAGCTCTCTTTGCGTACTATGGATCTCTTACGTGCGATATTCCTTGCTTTGACTTTGACGAGCAGCATCCAGTACATTCACCCCGGCTGGGCAGTAGCGCCAAGAAGAACTTCAAGCTAAGAGCGAAGAGAAGGTAATGATTTCGCTCAGTAGAAGGTCACCTACATGGATATTAAGGCTATAAGCCGCAGGTAAGATATAGTTCATCGAAGGGGAATCTTGAATCAAATGTCGATTCATCTTAATTGTACGTCAATTCTAATTCAATTTGTTCTAAACTTCCTCGGGGCTAAAGCCTCGTGATTCAATTATGGCTCTTTGCTGCTATTAAGGTGATAGTATCTGCTTAGCCCATAGTAATAAGATGGTAGTGACCGCTTATCCTAAGTCTTCCGCTGGCATGGGTGTAACTGTCCTTCCAGAGTACCTCAAACAGTCCTCTTACGAAGCCTATTCCCGGCCTTACTCTGCATTCTTTCTTTCTGGTTGTACTAAGCAGGAGCGTTCCCCCTTACTGGCTAGGCGGCTAGTAGATGCTTGGCTTTCATTCCATTCCATTCTGATGATAAATGAAGAAAGAGGTGTCGGACTGGGCATATAAGCAGCTATCAGAAATTTCACTCATGATACCAGGCGCGAGGAGCCTGTTTAAGACCATAGCTTTTCGAAACCTGCAAAGAGAAGAAGAGTATCGACCGGGAGGTTGAGACATGACTCTTTTCGGTTAAGTGACCCTGTAGAAAAGCGTTGTTGACATCCAATTGACGAAGAGTCCAGCCATGGTATAGAGTAAGACTCTCAGACGAATAGTGATAGGCTTAACCACAGGGCTTAATCTATCAAAAGACTCTCTCCCAGGCCGCTGATTCCTGTCTAAAACACGAGAGAACCTTGCCTTGTGGGTGTCCGATGCCGACCCCGTTGTGCTGTGCGTCTTGTCTTTCCCAACGAAAGTGATGCCGATTCAGCGTGTGTGGCCTGATGCGGTTCAGCCTACCAATTAGTGGGGCAAGGAGATATGGTTTCCTTAGGCATAAGCATGTCATGTATATGTACACAAGGGGAATAGCAACTAAAGCTCAATAGCACCTTAGTGAACTACAAGGGCTCTACCGCTCGGGTCCCTCAACCGAGAGCCCCTCCTCGCTACGATCCNCCCTTTCTCTAGCCCTCTACTCAACCGCTTTAGCTGGCCCGCTTCTGACAGAAGTAGCAGATTCAATCTGTGAATCCCGTCTAGAGCTCCTCACACTGTCCGCATCATCATCAACGGCAAGCGGATCAGATTTTAAGAGCTTCAAAATACATACAATACCCTAAGGAGTGAGGGATGTACCTTTTGGAAAGGGACTGACTGAACGGAATCAATGACTTACATTAACATTGCTCTTAAAAGAAGTCGAATTCCCTTCATTCAGAGCATAATTAATCTAGTCACTGATTTGAGTTATATAGTTATTATTCATGTTTGTTGTTCGTTGGACCTTTTTTGAAAGGCTTTGTTAATGCTTATCGAGTTATGATATAAGAAAGGGGGACGACTGAGGAAATGCCATGCTAAGGCCTATTTCCCTGCTGTTTCAACTTCTTTCTATAGCGATTGGACACAAGTTTTTCTCAAGTTAATGCAACTCCGTTTCAATTCCATAATTTGACTCAAACTACATGTCAATCCCCCAGTCCACTATAGGGGAGAGTTCACTCCAGTTAGGGGGTATTACCAGCGGCTTCGACCACATCCTATCCTCTCTAGCTACTGGCTTCTGTGGGGAGGGCAAACTTCTATATTTCCCTGCTAGTGCACTACTTCCTTTTCTTTCAGAACAGAGACGGAGCCCTGCTTTAAATTGACAGAGGAGTTATTGGACGCCGGGTATATCCAGCCATCCAAAGCACCTTATGAAGCCCCAGTGTTGTTCCAGAAGAAGCGGGAGCCTACGTCTATGCATCGACTAACCTATATCTAAACAAGGTTACCCTCAAGAAAATAAGTACCTGATTCTGCGCGTAGAAGACCTATTCGATCCGTTGGGAGATGCAAGCTTCTTCACCAAGTTGGATCTAAAGCCGGGGTACTACCAGGTGCGCATCGCCGAGGGTAATGAACCAAAGAGGAGTATACTTTATGAATGGGAAAGCAGTCATCAAGCCAGATGCGGATGAAATTCTAACTGCTGCGCTTACGCCTTTTGATTAGACAACTCCTAGTGCCAAGCTAACTAACTAGGATTCGTTCAAAGGATTCGTGAAAACAGAAAGAAGAGCTAGCGACTCTGACGAATCTAATGTTGCCCGCGTTGAGGCGAAAAGAAAGGCGGATTCCCTATATAAGTGAATTTGTTCTTCAATCGATTCATCTCGGCCTTAGACTGCTACGGTTAGCTCTTGCCCCGAGCACCTGGACTGGCTATCTCGAAAGAAATGCTTTCATATCATAGCTGCTGACTTGGCTTTGAAACTATAGGAGCTGAAGGAACGGCTACTGATTTGGGACCTAAATCATTTCATCCGGAAGTGACTGCACTCGCCTAAGCCAAAACCAAGCTACTTTCATAACCACCAGGAAAGCCTAGCTACTTCTTCGTTCCTCACCCTGTCCCTTACCTCTTACCGTAGGAAAAGCCGTTGATATTCGTAGATCGTTCGTTGATTCCCTTGCTTTTGGGCGATGATTCGATTCTTCTGGGCTTGTTGCCACTAAAGAAAGAGTTCTGCCTTCTAGCCAAGCCTTTGAGACCAAGTCAAGCTTCCCAGCAGTCAACCAAGAAAGAGTGTTTCTCCCCTACTGAAGAAATGGAAGTCAGTCTGCTTTCCTTCTTAGCTTTGTTCACATCTGCTCTTTCCAGGACTGGCTATCTCTCAATGTATTCACGCATCTCGAAATAGTGAAAAGAAGTAGTCCCTCCTCCCAGAGCTGAAATAGCTGGAAAAAAACTTCAACAGAAGTAATGCCGACTCTTCTACTTCCTGGTACTTTTGAATAAGGCAAGGCCTTTACCTATTCCCTATCACAACCACTTTCAGTAGAGGAACTTCCTCTCCTTTTAGTCGAGTTATAGCTTTCGCTTCTTCAGATCCTGATCCTTCATCAGAGGAGATCGCTTTACTTTTTTATAAGAGCCATTGGCAGGACCAAGAAACTCCCATTCAAGGCGCCAATCATTCATAAATAATTCTTATATATGATATGCAATTCGATGATTCAATTTCTTGTGGAAAAGACTAGCGCAATGGCTTAATGCATTTCATTGGCAGTTTGGTCCTAACAAATTATGCTTCTTGGGAGAGGAGAACTTCCACCAAGCAATATATTTGAGTTGGCTAACCCAATGATTGAGCTAGCTTCTAATCCATTTCAATCTCATCTTACACAGCAGAAGTTGTGGATTCATACCTGGAAGCAGGCAATGCCGCCACATCTCCCCTGTGAAAGAAGGTTACGCAGCTGATTCGGTTAATCACATGTCAGAGGCATCTATCTAAATCGCACATGTCAGAACAAGACCTAGGGATCCGGTGGCACCAGGAGCGGGTAGCCGAGTTGAGATCATTCCGTTAAGACACAACCACTTTTACAGTAAACATGCATCCGCCCAGCGCCCCCTCCTTACGAATGGTTACGGGACTAGAGCGAGTCTCTTTTTCTTTGCAAGAATAGGTCTGAGCCTGATGACATTCCTGCTTTCCTTGCCATGTCCAACTAAAGTGAAAGTTAATCAACTGCAAGGAGGAATCGACCTTTTTCTACTATTCATTTGCGCCGGAAACCCCTTCATCATTTGCCCTGAACTGGTGAAAGGAATAGGAGGACTTTTCCCTCGGTGGAAGTAGGGATTTAAGCACAGTTGTGATTCCGCTTTCATGTCTTGGATTGAGCTTTCTCACTCTTTCTATGCCTCTTCCTTGTCGGCGTCCTTTGTTCGCTACTGCTTTAAAGAATGGGATGAGGCTACCTGATCGTCGAGTCGACTTCCATCAATCAATTGGATTGGATCTTATTATCCCATAGTCATAAATCTGATTCTTCACCCAGTGGGAACAGTCTTCATGGTGGTACCAGTGCGTATATATGTAGATGAGTTTTGGTTCCCACCCTCGATTTTCCATCCAATCTTCCTATCTTCTTTTCCCTGCTTTGGAAGCATTCGATCTCTCGTAAAGCAAACCCTCGTCAGAGAAAGGGGGCGGGAAGCCTGCGTGCGATTCCTGGGTTGGATATCCCTGGCTCTCTTCTCTCTGAGTCCCCGCTAGCTTTCAAGCGTTCATTCAATCTCCCTCCCAACGCAAGGAAACCGATCGATGCACTTGGCTTTAGGTTTCGATCGATAATAATTTATATTATATATAAAAACGCTTCTCGCTGGAGACTCGGGTGGGGCGCTTGCTCTCCACTGGCGGTTGAATGAAAGACGTACCCATAAAGTTGACCTAAGTTGGTATGCCTCCCATCGAACTAAAGCAAGAAATCTTCCTTCGATGCGAGTCTATCAAATGTTTAGCCACATCTGCTGCGCCCCGGTCAGTGGAGTCAATAGCCTTATCAGCTGTCCCTCCCTTCTTTTAAAATATTACCCAGGATCTTATCCCAGGCCGCTGATGAATTGGCAACGAGGCGAGCCTTGTACCGCTCAACACTGCCATCAGGTTTCCGCTTAACCCGATAAGAAGACCCACAACAATCTTTTGATGAGGAGATGATGGTACTAGTTCCCGGGTGCCATGGAGAA
>JGI26506J51651_1000046_pt1 | contig 14098 bp, 20 predicted proteins | sample AraCvinosormetaG_FD_51651 | JGI IMG/M metagenome (IMG submission 51651) | reverse complement strand
GTGGAAACACAAAAGAGGACCAAAAGGTCCAAAAACGAATAAACTGTATATCTCATTCGCCGGAGTTTCCAGCCGTTTCTTTCCGATTCTCGGATTTTTCCTGGGAATCAAACGCATCGCCGAGAATCGGAAGAGAGGGATAAGGTTATGGCTCCTCATGGAGATGGATTAAGTGACATCGAGGAACCTGAGGTCGATGCTCAATCGGAGATTCTTCGACCGATCTCCTCAGTCGTCTTCGTCATCGGTACTTTATGATTTATGAAGATTCCGATTCGATCGATCGATTTCTTCCTCTTCTTCTTACTTACTTTTTGTGTGTTTCTGACGGAGCTGCAGCTATGCAAGCGGAGGCTCTTCCTTTGGTCAACAAGTTCGGACTCTCTGAAACTACTGATTCGCCGTTAAGAGCTCTCCTTTTTCCGGTTTTGCTTGTTTGGATTTGATCTCCATGAATCTCTCACTTCAAAGTCTTCTTTTTTGCAGGCTTGGTAAAGGATTGCCCTGGGTTCTGTATCACGGCGTGCATAAAGATCTTCGAATCAATGTAGTTTGCCCCGGAAGAGATGCAGCTTTAGGTAAGCTTTGCACTCAATGCTCTCAAAGATATGATAATTAGCCTGTGAATCTCTCAGCATTTTAGTATAGTAGCTTTGGTTTCTCAAGTCGCTGCATTGTTTGGTATGAGGGAAAATGAATGCACTTTTTTTATGCTACTAACTGAGATTTCTCTCCAGGGATCGATAGTGTTGGAACTGTTCCAGCTTCTCTCATAACTTTTGCTTCCATCCAAGCATTAAAACCTGACATCATAATCAATGCCGGAACCTGCGGTGGCTTCAAGGTACAGTTCTTTTACTTCTCGTGTGCTCTGTCTTGACTTCCAGCATCCTTGCTAAGAACCACGTCCTCTCTTCTTTCTTTACTTGTGGTTTGGGTTTGATTTTGTTACTGCTCGTTTACTCAACTCTGAGATTTGAGTTGCATCATAAAAGATCTCTCTCTCTCTCCATATCTCTATTTTTATGTTGTGAAAGTTGGTTTATTTTCATGTAATGAAAGTGCTGATTGGCTGAACATTTGCAGGTCAAAGGAGCCAACATAGGCGATGTATTCCTTGTATCTGATGTTGTGTTTCATGATAGAAGAATACCAATTCCGGTAGGTTCATCTTCCTTTCTTTCTTTTTTCCATCTTTAGTGATGATTCCTTTTTTGCCAGTTCATCTTGCAAGTTCCTGAGCAATGTTTGTGTATCTCTCTAGATGTTTGATCTGTATGGAGTTGGTCTCCGTCAGGCATTCTCGACACCCAATCTCCTCAAGGAACTCAATTTGAAGGTATTTAATAGACTCAAGATGCTACTTACTCTTTTAACTATTTCAATTTTGACAAAAATGGGGTGGTTCAGATTGGCAGGTTATCTACTGGTGACTCGTTGGATATGTCCACGCAAGATGAAACATTGATCATTGCCAATGATGCTACGCTAAAGGACATGGAGGTAGTGTAATGTTAACAATTCTTATTACTGAATCTAACCAGAAAATCAATGAAACTGTTGTTTTGAAACTCTTTTGGCTCTGGATTCTTCAGGGTGCTGCCGTGGCGTATGTGGCTGATCTTCTGAAAATACCAGTCGTGTTCCTCAAAGCCGTGACCGATCTAGTGGACGGAGATAAACCTACAGCAGAAGAGTTCTTGCAGAACTTGACAGTTGTGACCGCTGCATTAGAGGAAACTGCTACTAAAGTGATCAACTTCATCAATGGGAGAAACCTTTCGGACCTTTAACTTCTGTTCTCTTCCTTTTTTATGGAGAGTGATTTTTTAAAATGCGTTCAACGTGCTTGTTGCAGTTTCACTGATTTCCAGTGATCATATTTCTCGTTAATAAATTTCAAGTTATAAGACGTTCTCTCCCTAGTGTTGCTTAAATTTTGGTAAAGAAACAATTTCAAAGATAACTTATCGACCTGAAAGACGTTAAATCCCTTGATAGGCAAAATATACAACACTGTAAAATTAATTCGTAACCGAGACACTTGGTGAAACCTCAAGACACATAAACGATGAAATCAGAGGTAAAGAAAAATTGAGCTATCTTTCCCAATTAGAATTTCCGTCAAGCTCATCGCAGGACATTGTTGGAGTATTTCTATCTTTTGAACTTACACTACTCCAGACGGTAGCCGGAGAACAAGCTGGCCTCCGAAAACGCTGTAAAGAAAAATGTTGAAACTTTTGAGATATATACAAAGAGCTAAATAGCTAAACTGTTGAAGTGAAGGACTAATGCGTACCTTTTGACGTAGTAGTAACAGAAATCTGCCAAGATGAAAGTTTGAACAATTTCTGAGATCAGAACCATTGATGGCCACAATCCATAACCCAATGCTACAAGCAACCGTCCCCGCGTGTCCACAACCTATTTTCAGCACATTAGACAATGTATTCAGCTATTCAAAATCGACTTTTAAGGTACTAATCCAATCGAGTATAGGAATCATCACTATTGGTATAACCTCTATCCACTCTTGAAGATCAAAACTAACCTGTAAAACCCAGTGGGCACAGCTGAGGAACCTTGCTACTCCAAGTGCAAAAACATAATGAGCCGTGAACGGTTCAACAATCTGAAAACCAAATATACGCGGATTAGAGAGTAAAACAAATGTAGTTCTCTACTTGACATTGTGAAATAAAGTAGTGACCTTTGTGTTCTGCATCACTCGTAGCTGAGGTAGTACTGAAACAGCTTCAAGGTATACACATAAAGCCCATGAAATCCTGTTTATTATGTTATGAGAGGTCGATGGATGGATGAACACAGCTAATGCAACACAGGGCGCAAGCTGCAAAAATTGAAATCAGATCATTGTCACTGTAAATGATAACAAACAACTCGAGGATCAAAACCAGATTGACTTACCACATAATAGAGAGGAAAGTTGTCTTTGTCCTCCATGTAACTAGCTCTTAACTTGAAACGAATCATAAATATAACCCAGAGAGTTGTTCCCAAAGTAGCCAAGTCAAGAATGGTATGTATATCATATTCCATTACAATGCTACAATACAGCCTAACAGCTAAAAATATCGCCGTAAGCTCCTGAGATTTCAGTGACAATCCTGCAAAATCATTCACAAAGTTATATAAACACACCGAAGGTAAACACTTTCGATTTAAAAAAGAATCATAGAATGCATCTTAAACCCTAAATTGCCAAGTGATTCCTTAATTATAAAGATGATGATTCTACGAATTACGGCTAAAAGCTGCTTCCGGGAGCAGATAATAGTGGTAAACCAATGAAATCCTGATCAAAGCTCGAAAATTTGGACGCGATTATGAGGAATAAACAAAAGAGTTGTGACGTTGAAAAGTAATTTTGCTAAGAACAGAGGAATACATACGATCAGAAGCTGATAAGGCAGGACTGAGTTGAAAAACCCTAAAAATGGATGTGATAAAGACAAGACACATAGAATAGTACCGGCACAGGTCTTCTCCTTCATGAGTTTGTAGATGAGCACACAGATCCCGATGGAATGAACAGCCTCAGCGGCAACGAAGAGATTGTCGTGATCGTGAACAATGAATCTGAGAAGAACCAAAGCCGCCATGCCAGTGACCACGGCGAGAAAAGCCTTCACCTTCGGAGGTTGTCTCCTAACCCATGACCACACCACGTGGATCGGAGTCTTCGTCGTCGCCTTCATGTTTTGCCTTTTTTCGCTTTTCTTCTTCTTCTCTCTCTGATTTTCTCGGAAAAGTGAAAAAGGTAACTTCTGATCGAGAGAGATTAAAAAGTCTGGTTTTGGTTGACTTGAATGTAAATTACCAAATCACCCCTTCCACACATCTCTTACTCTTTGATACTAAATGGGCCGTGACTGAATCCATAAATTAGGCCCATAATCGTATCTAATTTTTTTCTAAAAGGCCCATGAATGCCTTCGTATATATATGTTCGTTCGGTTAATCGTCTTTCTTACCAACCTCACCCGACGACGGTGATTTTAGGGATTTTCGTGTTCGTCAAGGCTCGCACTGAGGTTTTAGGGTTTTGCTCCTCGGCGATTTTGGCTGGGCCTTTGGATTTGAAATCTGAAGCTATGTGGAACATTGATGGTACGTCCTTAGCTCCTCCTGGTACCGACGGTTCGAGGATGCAGACACCTTCACATCCCGCTGATCATCCTTCTTACACGGCGCCTTCTAATCGGAATACTCCGACGGTACCTACTCCCGAGGATGCAGAGGCGAAGAACATGGATGCAGCTAAATTCCAAACGGTACGGCGACAAGAGGAAGTTTGGGTTCGTGGAAACTCAGAAGGAGGACATGCCACCTGAGCACGTTAGGAAAATCATCAGGCGAGTTTCTAATTTTTCAATTTCGATTTCGAAATCCAGTTGACTGGGAAACGAATCTGGTCCAATTTCTTTGTATAATTAGGTTTGGGTTAAGTTAGATTGAAACTGACTCTGCGTTTTGATTCAGGGATCATGGTGATATGTCATCAAAGAAACATCGACTTGATAAACGTGTATATCTTGGAGCACTTAAGTTCGTTCCTCACGCACTTTTCAAGCTCCTGGAGAATATGCCTATGCCCTGGGAACAGGTACTTATTTACTTAGTGACCTATATCTCGCTTTAGTTGTTCTCCTGCTCTGCTCAAAATTTTGAACTCAGATATTTTCCAGGTCCGGGACGTGAAGGTCTTGTACCACATCACTGGAGCAATTACATTTGTGAACGAAGTACCATGTGTTGTGGAACCTATTTACATGGCTCAGGTGGGTGAATAATCTCCCTCTCTCTTCTTTTGTGTCTGTGCATTTGTGAATTTGTGAGACATGTTTTCTAGTGATGATTCTTTCGTTTGCAGTGGGGTTCTATGTGGATAATGATGAGAAGGGAGAAGAGGGATCGTCGTCATTTCAAGAGAATGCGGTTTCCACCATTTGATGATGAGGAGCCCCCTCTAGACTATGCTGATAACCTGTTGGACGTTGATCCTCTAGAGGCAATTCAGTTGGAGCTAGATGAAGAAGAAGATTCTGCTGTGTACTCTTGGTTTTACGACCACAAGCCACTTGTAAAAACAAAAATGATCAATGGTCCAAGTTACCAGACGTGGAATCTCTCACTTCCAATTATGTCAACCCTTCACAGGCTTGCAGCCCAGTTGTTGTCTGATTTGGTTGATCGCAACTACTTCTACTTGTTTGACATGCCATCATTCTTTACTGCAAAGGCACTGAACATGTGCATACCAGGTAACGCTATACTCTATGTTCTCCTGTTCTGATATCTTCGTTTTCACAGTTGTTGTCCTTCTGTTCTCTTTCCCTGATTCAATTTGGTACTCTTTTTCAGGCGGTCCTAAGTTTGAGCCTTTGCATCGTGATATGGAGAAAGGAGATGAAGACTGGAATGAATTTAATGACATCAACAAGCTTATAATTCGATCCCCTCTGCGAACTGAGTACAAAGTAGCTTTCCCACATCTGTACAATAATAGGCCCAGGAAAGTAAAACTCTGTGTCTATCACACTCCTATGGTTATGTACATAAAGACTGAGGATCCTGACCTTCCTGCCTTTTATTATGATCCATTAATTCACCCCATAAGTAACTCTAATAACACTAATAAAGAACAGCGCAAAAGTAATGGTTATGATGATGATGGGGATGACTTTGTGTTACCAGAAGGACTGGAACCTTTGCTAAATAACTCGCCACTCTACACTGACACTACAGCTCCTGGCATTTCATTGTTGTTTGCCCCTCGGCCTTTCAATATGAGGTCTGGGAGGACTCGGCGGGCTGAAGATATACCCCTTGTTGCAGAGTGGTTTAAGGAGCACTGGTAAGCTAATTTTTCTGATGCTACTGTGGTTCTCTTTCCCCTTTTGAAATTTACTAGACATTGTATTAACTTCTTAGTTATCTCATTTTCTGCAGTCCTCCAGCATATCCTGTCAAAGTTCGGGTTAGTTACCAGAAGCTTTTGAAGTGTTATCTACTGAATGAGCTGCACCATAGACCACCTAAGGCTCAGAAGAAGAAGCATTTGTTTCGATCTCTTGCAGCTACAAAGTTTTTTCAGAGCACCGAACTGGATTGGGTTGAAGTGGGTCTGCAAGTCTGCCGGCAGGGGTATAATATGCTGAACCTGTTGATTCACAGGAAGAATTTGAACTACCTGCACCTTGATTATAACTTCAACCTCAAGCCTGTGAAAACTCTGACAACCAAGGAACGAAAGAAGTCGCGTTTTGGAAATGCTTTCCATCTCTGCCGTGAGATCCTCCGGCTGACAAAACTTGTAGTTGATGCAAATGTCCAGTTCCGACTTGGTAATGTTGATGCCTTTCAATTGGCTGATGGCCTGCAATATATTTTCTCCCATGTTGGGCAATTGACAGGTATGTATCGTTATAAGTACAGGCTTATGAGACAAATCAGGATGTGCAAGGATTTGAAACACTTGATCTATTACCGTTTCAATACTGGTCCTGTGGGTAAAGGACCAGGGTGTGGATTTTGGGCTCCAATGTGGAGGGTATGGTTGTTTTTCCTTCGCGGAATAGTTCCTCTTCTAGAACGATGGTTAGGGAATCTGCTTGCACGTCAATTTGAGGGGCGTCACTCAAAGGGAGTGGCCAAAACAGTCACAAAACAGAGAGTTGAAAGCCATTTTGATTTGGAGCTTCGAGCTGCTGTCATGCATGATGTTGTTGATGCAATGCCAGGTTCGCTTCTTGCGTCTATAACTGATTTGTTTTTCTCAAGGTCGATTTCCTTTAATTTTATCTCTTCCTTGTTGGTTTATACTGTCTTCTAATGTGCAGAGGGTATTAAGCAAAATAAGGCGCGGACGATATTGCAGCACCTTAGTGAGGCATGGCGGTGTTGGAAAGCTAATATACCATGGAAGGTCCCTGGATTACCTGTGGCAATTGAGAATATGATCCTCCGATATGTCAAGTCTAAAGCTGATTGGTGGACAAATGTTGCTCACTACAATCGTGAACGTATCAGAAGAGGGGCTACTGTTGATAAGACAGTTTGTAGAAAGAATCTTGGACGGTTGACCCGTCTTTGGCTCAAGGCAGAACAGGTCTGTACCTTGTCACAACTCGTAAAATCAAAATCATTGTTGTTTGACAAAGATGGTTACGAAGAGGCTTCATTTTTTTGTCTGATTGAATTTAGTTCCTTTTATTCTCGATTGCCCAGTTCTGTAATACATTTTCCTTGTAAAATTGTTGCAGGAACGACAACATAATTTTCAGAAAGATGGTCCATATGTCACAGCGGATGAAGGAATTGCAATTTATAGCACCACTGTAAATTGGCTGGAATCTAGAAAATTTTCAGCAATCCCATTCCCTCCATTATCATATAAACATGACACAAAGTTGCTTATCTTGGCCCTTGAGAGACTGAAAGAATCATATAGTGCAGCTGTGAAGTTGAATCAACAGCAGAGAGAAGAGCTTGGTTTAATTGAACAAGCTTATGACAATCCTCATGAAGCTCTGATGCGAATAAAGCGTCATCTTCTCACTCAGCATAGCTTCAAAGAAGTAAGTTGATAATGCACCTATTCTGGAGCAGTTTTCTGAACATATAGATCTCAAAGGTTACTATGTTATTCTGATGGTGAATACATTATTTTTTTCTGCAGGTTGGCATAGAGTTTATGGATCTATATAGCCATTTGATTCCAGTCTATCAAATTGATCCCCTGGAGAAAATTACTGATGCTTATCTTGATCAGTATTTGTGGTATGAGGGTGACAAGCGCCACTTGTTTCCCAATTGGATTAAGCCTGCAGACTCAGAGCCGCCACCGCTCCTGGTTTACAAATGGTGTCAAGGTATCAATAATTTGCAAGGCATATGGGACACTAGTGATGATCAGTGTGTAGTGATGCTCCAGACGAAGTTTGAAAAACTCTTTGAGAAGATTGATTTGACAGTGTTGAACAGGTATCTCTCTGTGAAATGCTTATGTGATTACAGACATAGAACTTAGACTTTCTGTAGTAACACGTCTTTTTTGTTGTTTCTTTCAGCCTTCTTCGTTTGGTTCTTGATCCCAAGCTTGCAAACTATGTGACTGGCAAGAATAACGTGGTGCTGTCTTACAAGGATATGAGCTATACTAATACGTATGGACTCATTAGGGGACTGCAGTTCGCATCGTTTGTTGTTCAGTTTTATGGACTAGTGTTAGATCTTTTGCTCCTTGGTTTGACTCGAGCAAGTGAAATTGCCGGGCCACCGCAGAGGCCTAATGAGTTTATGACCTACTGGGATACAAAAGTTGAGACACGCCATCCCATAAGACTGTATTCTCGGTATATAGACAAAGTGCATATAATGTTTAAATTTACCCATGAAGAGGCTAGGGATCTTATTCAACGTCATCTCACCGAGCGTCCTGATCCCAACAATGAAAACATGGTGGGATATAACAATAAAAAATGCTGGCCAAGAGATGCAAGGATGAGGTTAATGAAACATGATGGTATGCTCCTTTTTATATTTAGATAGACTATCATTATGCACCAGATGTTGTCTCATTATTTATTTATCTTGCAGTCAATCTTGGTAGAAGTGTCTTCTGGGATATGAAGAATCGTCTTCCACGGAGCATCACAACCTTGGAGTGGGAGAATGGCTTCGTCTCCGTGTACAGCAAGGATAATCCAAACTTGCTTTTCAGCATGTATGCGTTTTGTCTCAGTTTTCTAGTGGCTCTTGTACATTAGTGCTAGGCCTTTGTTTTTGTCATTGTTTGATAGTGCAGCTTAAATAGTGACTGGGGTTTGCATTCTTGCCTGCAGGTGTGGATTTGAAGTCCGCGTGCTTCCAAAAATCAGGATGGGTCAAGAAGCTTTTAGCAGCACAAGGGATGGTGTCTGGAATCTGCAGAATGAACAAACTAAAGAGAGGACTGCAGTTGCTTTTCTGCGGGCTGATGATGAACACATGAAGGTGTTTGAGAATCGTGTGAGGCAGATTCTTATGTCGTCAGGGTCAACCACATTTACCAAAATCGTCAATAAATGGAATACAGCTCTGATAGGTATATCCTGTAGTACGCCTTTCTTTTGGCAGTACTGATTACGTTTAATAATGTTTGGCTAGCATGAAGCTGAGCACGTTTATTTGTTTTATACAGGCCTCATGACTTACTTCCGTGAAGCCACTGTGCATACGCAAGAGCTCTTGGATCTGCTTGTTAAATGTGAAAATAAAATCCAAACGAGGGTTAAGATTGGGCTAAACTCAAAGATGCCTAGTCGGTGAGCAAATGCTATCTTACTATATTGTGTTTGACGTATCATAGTTGTATGTTATGTTTTTTAAACCTGATTGTTCATCTTTTCCTTGGTAGATTTCCTCCTGTTATCTTCTACACTCCGAAAGAAATTGGCGGGCTTGGGATGTTGTCTATGGGTCATATTTTGATCCCACAAAGTGACCTTCGGTACAGCAACCAGACAGATGTTGGTGTAAGCCATTTCAGGAGTGGAATGAGCCACGAGGAGGATCAACTGATTCCTAATCTTTACCGTTACATACAACCATGGGAAAGCGAATTTATTGATTCACAGCGGGTGTGGGCAGAGTATGCTTTGAAGAGGCAGGAAGCTCAGGCCCAAAATAGACGTCTGACGCTGGAGGATCTGGAAGTAAGTATTTTACTCGTGATTTTGTTGCCTCTTTACGTAGTTTATAGTTCTAAGAAGATATCAGTTTGCTAGCTTTATCCTCTTTTGCTGGTCTTTAAGTAGCTTTTTGTGTGTGTCAACTACTTGATGTAGGGATTTTTAGAGGATATCTAAGTGTTGCCTTGTTCTCTTTTGGAGATCGACAAGGTAGAATAAAAGATTGATTGGGAAGTCTTGATGTTTAATTTTTAGAGTATAATAACTCATGTTAAAAAATATTTGACAGGACTCTTGGGATAGGGGAATTCCGCGTATAAATACGCTGTTCCAGAAGGATAGGCACACTTTAGCATATGATAAAGGTTGGAGGGTCCGGACCGACTTCAAACAGCACCAAGCCCTGAAACAAAATCCTTTCTGGTGGACACACCAGAGGCATGATGGTAAATTGTGGAACTTGAACAATTACCGAACTGATGTCATCCAAGCTCTTGGAGGTGTTGAGGGTATTCTTGAGCACACCTTATTTAAAGGAACATAGTGAGTCTTGCTTTTCGTTCGTGCTCAATTTATTATGTTCTTTCTTTCACATTGACATTTGATGTTTTGTTGCTCACAGCTTTCCGTATCAATTTTGCTAAAATAATTTTCTTTACATGAATCCAGCTTTCCAACTTGGGAGGGTCTTTTTTGGGAGAAGGCATCTGGTTTTGAGGAGTCTATGAAATATAAGAAACTGACAAATGCACAGAGGTCTGGTCTGAACCAGATTCCGAATAGAAGATTCACGCTCTGGTGGTCGCCAACAATTAATCGAGCGAATGTGTATGTGGGTTTCCAAGTGCAGTTGGATTTGACAGGAATATATATGCACGGAAAGATTCCTACTCTTAAAATATCTTTGATTCAGATATTCCGTGCTCATTTGTGGCAAAAAATCCATGAGAGTGTTGTTATGGACCTTTGCCAAGTACTGGATCAAGAGTTGGAACCTTTGGAGATAGAAACTGTGCAGAAAGAGACAATTCATCCACGGAAGAGTTACAAAATGAATAGCTCTTGTGCTGATGTTCTTCTGTTTGCTGCCCATAAATGGCCAATGTCTAAGCCTAGTCTAATCGCTGAGTCCAAGGATGTGTTTGATCAGAAAGCGAGTAACAAGTACTGGATAGATGTGCAACTTCGATGGGGAGATTATGACTCCCATGATATTGAACGCTATACTAAGGCCAAATTCATGGATTACACAACGGACAACATGTCTATCTATCCATCTCCAACGGGTACTTAATAGCCTTTTTCAGTTTGTCAATTTATTTTTTTCTGCAGTAAGTCTCATATCCTGATGAAATCATCGCAGGTGTAATTATTGGGCTTGATTTGGCCTACAACTTGCATTCCGCCTTTGGTAATTGGTTCCCTGGTTCCAAACCTCTGCTTGCTCAAGCAATGAACAAGATCATGAAGGTACTAGAACTTCTATTCGTGGTGTGCTTATTTTTATTTGGCTTTTACATATGTGACTCTTATTGTGTAAACTTTAAATGTTACAGTCAAATCCCGCTCTATACGTGTTGAGAGAGAGGATAAGGAAAGGTTTGCAGTTGTACTCATCTGAGCCTACAGAGCCATATCTGTCATCTCAAAACTATGGTGAAATATTCAGCAATCAGATCATATGGTTTGTTGATGATACCAATGTATACCGTGTCACAATCCACAAGACATTTGAAGGAAATCTAACAACAAAGCCAATCAATGGTGTGATTTTTATTTTCAACCCAAGAACAGGGCAACTATTCCTTAAGGTAATTTTCTCTCCCATAAATTCCACTAGTAACATGTAAATGTATTGTAATACGTAGCCGCTGTTTTATCTGAAAAAACTATAATAACACACACCCATTGGGGATCTTTGTCTCACTAGATCATTCATACAAGCGTTTGGGTTGGGCAGAAGCGCCTTGGTCAGCTTGCAAAATGGAAAACTGCTGAAGAGGTCGCTGCACTTGTGCGGTCTCTCCCTGTTGAAGAACAGCCAAAACAAGTTATTGTGACTCGTAAAGGAATGTTGGATCCCCTTGAGGTTCATCTGCTGGATTTCCCAAACATTGTTATAAAGGGAAGTGAACTCCAGCTTCCGTTCCAGGCTTGTCTTAAGATAGAAAAATTTGGTGATCTGATTTTGAAGGCCACAGAGCCGCAGATGGCCCTCTTCAATATCTATGATGATTGGTTGATGACTGTTTCTTCGTACACTGCCTTTCAAAGACTCATCCTGATCCTTCGTGCTCTTCACGTAAACAATGAGAAGGCAAAGATGTTATTGAAGCCTGACATGTCTGTTGTCACTGAGCCAAATCACATTTGGCCTTCTCTCACTGACGACCAATGGATGAAGGTAACCCTTGCGCCACCTTTCAAGTAGTGTTCCGTTGTATTTTCTGATTAGACCGCTTGGTCTTTTCATCTGCAGTTTCTACTTATTTTTGAATAAAAATCAAGTAACTCTTTTCTTTGTTTAGTGAAGTTGTTATCCTCCTTCCTTACTCACATCAGATGATTCATTGTTACATTCAGGTGGAGGTTGCTCTTAGAGATCTCATCCTTTCCGACTACGCGAAGAAGAACAACGTAAATACATCAGCTCTGACACAATCAGAGATAAGAGATATAATACTTGGAGCGGAGATTACTCCACCGTCTCAGCAGAGGCAACAGATAGCTGAGATTGAGAAACAGGTACTTGTAACTGTCACTTCTCTCAAGGGTTCTTGAAACAGGGACATTCAGAAATTAGATTTATTTTGGTTACTCTAAAAAGAATATGTTTCCTCCTGCAGGCAAAGGAAGCGAGCCAGCTTACTGCAGTCACAACAAGAACCACAAATGTTCATGGTGATGAATTGATTAGCACCACCATTAGTCCGTACGAGCAATCTGCATTCGGATCCAAAACAGACTGGCGTGTGCGCGCAATTTCAGCTACTAACCTCTACCTCAGGGTCAACCACATCTACGTGAACTCAGATGACATAAAGGTAATTCGCTCAGACTTGCTTATTCAAATTAATAAGTAAAGTCCCTAAAACTTATTTGTTTGTTGTTCACAGGAAACTGGATACACCTACATCATGCCAAAGAACATATTGAAGAAGTTTATATGCATAGCGGATCTTCGAACTCAAATTGCTGGATATTTATATGGGATAAGTCCGCCGGATAATCCTCAAGTGAAGGAAATCCGTTGTGTTGTGATGGTGCCACAATGCGGAAATCACCAGCAAGTTCAACTGCCGTCGTCTCTTCCGGAACATCAGTTCTTGGATGATTTAGAGCCCCTGGGATGGATACACACACAGCCTAACGAGCTTCCTCAGTTGTCACCACAGGTATGCATATATATTTATACTTTCTTACGAACTTTTACACGTAATAACTGGGTTTTTTTTGTGCTGCTGTAGGATGTGACTTTTCACACTCGTGTTCTGGAGAACAACAAGCAATGGGACGCAGAAAAATGCATCATCCTGACATGTAGTTTCACTCCGGGCTCATGCTCTTTGACGTCATATAAGCTGACGCAAGCCAGATATGAATGGGGACGGCTGAACAAAGACACAGGCAGCAATCCCCACGGTTACCTTCCCACCCACTACGAGAAGGTCCAAATGCTCTTGAGTGACCGTTTCTTCGGGTTCTACATGGTGAGAACACACAGTAACCCCTTGATTTTTGTGTGTTTGCCCTTGATTGATAGATATTATTTTATTATATAGCACTGAAATAATGAGACATTGTTGAATGATAGGTTCCTGAGAACGGACCCTGGAACTACAACTTCATGGGAGCGAATCACACGGTGAGCATAAACTACAGCTTGAAACTCGGAACCCCCAAGGAATACTATCACCAAGTCCATCGACCCACTCATTTCCTCCAGTTCAGCAAAATGGAGGAGGATGGTGACCTCGATCGTGATGACTCTTTTGCTTAAGACTTTTTTGGATGTATGGTGTATATTGAGTTTGCAAATTGTTAATGATTAGACTGAAAAGATTTGTCTCTATTCAAAAATTAATATTAACTTTCCAACAAATTGAGTTACATGATTAAATAAAAAATGACTTGAATAACCTCAGTCGATTTTGTTTTGGTACATATAGCTTCGAGTTGGGTATGAATTCGAATTCATTGCACCCATGGTGACATTGTCAGATATAAGATGTATCAACATTGTTTTACTTTTGTTAGATAAGTAGCATTTATATATTATTTCGCACATTTTCAATCCATCCGTACAATTCTGGACACCAACCTTTGTGTTTTACTTCTACAAGTAGTAAAAATCTCTGGGTCCTTTTGTCCTTTACATTCAATATATCTATGTGAGTTTT
>JGI26506J51651_1000044_pt1 | contig 14164 bp, 9 predicted proteins | sample AraCvinosormetaG_FD_51651 | JGI IMG/M metagenome (IMG submission 51651) | reverse complement strand
AGAGGAAAGGACGTGATGCCATGTGAATGCCGGTATATATTAATAAACACTAATTGATATCTTTTACTTGTTGCACAAGAAAATGAGGTTTAATTCTAACTAACCAACAAACGTGGTGATGATTGTCTTTGTAGGTTTAAGATCTGTAGGGATTGCTTCATGGACGCCCAGAAAGAGACAGGCCTTTGTCCAGGATGCAAGGAACAATACAAAATCGGGGACCTAGATGACGATACGCCTGACTATTCTAGTGGTGCTCTCCCCTTACCAGCTCCAGGGAAAGATCAACGTGGGAACAACAACAACATGTCTATGATGAAGAGGAACCAAAACGGTGAATTTGATCACAACAGATGGCTATTCGAGACGCAAGGCACATATGGGTACGGTAATGCGTATTGGCCTCAAGACGAAATGTATGGCGATGATATGGATGAAGGGATGAGAGGCGGCATGGTGGAAACAGCTGACAAGCCATGGCGGCCACTGAGCCGACGAATCCCTATTCCAGCCGCCATCATTAGTCCTTACAGATTACTAATCGTCATTCGTTTTGTCGTGCTATGTTTTTTTCTAACTTGGAGGATCCGAAATCCTAACGAAGACGCAATATGGTTATGGCTCATGTCTATAATATGCGAGCTTTGGTTTGGATTTTCATGGATTCTAGACCAGATCCCTAAGTTGTGTCCAATAAACCGGTCCACTGACCTGGAAGTTCTTCGTGACAAATTTGACATGCCTTCTCCCTCCAACCCAACAGGGAGGTCGGATCTCCCAGGTATTGACCTTTTTGTGTCAACGGCAGATCCAGAGAAAGAGCCGCCCCTTGTCACCGCCAACACGATTCTGTCCATATTGGCCGTTGATTATCCGGTGGAGAAGGTGTCATGCTATCTTTCTGATGATGGAGGAGCTCTTCTATCCTTTGAAGCTATGGCAGAAGCTGCTAGCTTTGCGGATCTCTGGGTACCTTTTTGTCGCAAACATAACATTGAGCCTCGAAATCCAGACTCGTATTTCAGTTTGAAGATAGATCCAACAAAGAATAAGAGCAGAATTGATTTTGTCAAGGACAGAAGAAAGATTAAGAGGGAGTATGATGAATTCAAGGTTCGCATCAACGGCCTCCCTGACTCAATACGGAGGAGGTCAGATGCATTTAATGCAAGGGAGGAAATGAAAGCTCTAAAACAGATGAGGGAGAGCGGAGGTGATCCAACAGAGCCTGTGAAAGTCCCCAAAGCCACGTGGATGGCAGATGGCACCCACTGGCCAGGAACTTGGGCAGCCTCTACTCGAGAGCATTCCAAAGGTGATCATGCTGGGATTCTCCAGGTGATGTTGAAACCACCTAGCAGCGATCCATTAATTGGAAATAGCGACGATAAAGTCATTGATTTTTCAGATACGGACACTCGTTTACCCATGTTTGTGTATGTGTCACGTGAGAAGCGGCCTGGATATGATCACAACAAGAAAGCTGGAGCCATGAATGCACTTGTTCGTGCCTCTGCTATCCTCTCAAATGGACCTTTTATCCTTAATCTTGATTGTGATCATTACATCTATAACTGTAAGGCCGTACGAGAAGGGATGTGTTTTATGATGGACAGAGGTGGTGAAGACATTTGCTACATTCAGTTTCCGCAAAGATTCGAAGGCATCGATCCTTCTGATAGATATGCTAACAATAACACTGTATTTTTTGACGGTAATATGCGTGCTCTCGACGGTGTCCAGGTACTGTATATATACTTATTTTTGATGCAATGCAAACCAACTATAGACAGATATATATATAAAGATCCTTTACCAAAAAATAAATGATTCTCTGTTTTTCTTTTCCAGGGACCAGTTTATGTTGGAACAGGTACTATGTTTAGGCGCTTTGCTCTCTATGGTTTTGATCCACCCAACCCTGACAAGCTTCTTGAGAAGAAGGAATCAGAAACAGAGGCTCTAACCACCAGTGACTTTGACCCGGACCTTGATGTCACACAACTCCCCAAGCGCTTTGGGAACTCCACACTCCTAGCTGAGTCAATTCCAATTGCAGAGTTCCAAGGTCGTCCATTGGCAGACCACCCGGCTGTCAAGTACGGTCGTCCTCCCGGAGCCCTTAGAGTCCCTCGTGACCCACTTGATGCTACCACTGTCGCAGAGTCTGTTTCTGTAATCTCTTGTTGGTATGAGGATAAAACGGAGTGGGGAGATAGAGTTGGATGGATTTATGGGTCGGTGACAGAGGACGTGGTCACAGGATACCGCATGCATAATCGTGGGTGGCGCTCGGTTTACTGCATCACTAAGCGAGATTCTTTTCGAGGCTCTGCACCCATTAATCTCACGGATCGTCTTCACCAGGTGTTGCGGTGGGCCACTGGGTCTGTTGAGATCTTCTTCTCTAGAAACAACGCCATTCTCGCCTCCAAACGTCTCAAGTTCCTCCAACGTCTCGCATACCTCAATGTTGGGATATACCCTTTCACGTCTCTGTTTCTCATCCTCTATTGTTTTCTTCCGGCATTCTCTCTTTTCTCTGGACAGTTCATCGTGCGGACGCTCAGTATCTCCTTCTTGGTCTACCTTCTTATGATCACCATTTGTTTGATTGGCTTGGCGGTTTTGGAGGTCAAGTGGTCTGGCATTGGGCTGGAAGAATGGTGGAGAAACGAACAGTGGTGGCTCATCTCAGGAACAAGCTCTCACCTTTACGCAGTGGTCCAAGGAGTCCTCAAAGTGATTGCAGGGATCGAGATCTCCTTTACCTTGACGACCAAGTCAGGGGGAGATGACAATGAAGACATATACGCGGATTTGTACATAGTGAAATGGTCGTCGCTGATGATACCGCCTATAGTGATAGCAATGGTGAACATAATAGCGATTGTGGTGGCGTTCATCAGGACAATATACCAAGCGGTGCCACAATGGAGCAAGCTAATCGGAGGAGCATTTTTCAGCTTCTGGGTGTTGGCGCATTTGTATCCATTTGCAAAAGGATTGATGGGACGAAGAGGCAAAACTCCAACCATAGTTTTTGTGTGGGCAGGTCTCATTGCCATCACCATCTCTCTACTGTGGACGGCCATAAACCCAAACACCGGACCTGCAGCTGCTGCAGAGGGTGTTGGAGGCGGTGGTTTTCAATTCCCGTAATTAAAAAAGCATTCATATAGGCGACTTGAGAGTTTTGTAGACTAATGACAAGAAATTAATACGTATACTATCTTTGTTTCTTTTTGTTTTTGTTTTTGTTCCTGGTAGTAAATTTTCAGATAACTACATGTATATCTGGATTGAGATGTCATGACTGTATAAATCAGCCTTTGTATCAATCATTTCGTCTTTAAAAGTCAATTTTTCCTCTCCTCCACTCGCAACTGATAGTGAACCATACGGTAAGCGTAAAAGAGGATGGGCCTTATAAAGTAAATGAAGAGGGAGTGGGCCTTATAAAATTATAAATGAAGAAGGAATGGGCCTTATAAAATAAATGAAGAAGGAATGGGCCTTGCTTAAATTAAAAAAAGAGAATTAGAAGCACCGTCTGTCTTCCTCCTCCGTGCCCTCCGACGACTCTATTCCCAGTCTCCCTCCTCCGTCGTCTCTCATCTTCCTTTTCATTCTTCGGTTATTATAACGTAATCAATTACAAGTTCCCTTATCTCTTCTTTTCTGGTTTCTCCCGCGCACGAACGCGCATTCCCTCGTCTTCGCTGCCTCCCAATCTCAATCTCAGACTTGAAATCAAATCACGACTGTAAGTGGTTCTATCTACAGTAGCTAGCTATTTCATCCTGTTGTGGACAATAGATAGATAGAATTCATCCCTGAAGACAAGGAGGATATGATGGATAATGAAGTGCTCGACTTCGATATTGGTGTAGGAGTTAGTAGTGGCGGAGATGTTGATGACGACGCTATTGATATTGAGCACCATGCTCTCGACGACGATGATATGCTCGACAGCCCAATTATGCCTTGCGGTAATGGTCTTGTTGGCAATTCTGGAAATTACTTTCCCAACCAGGAGGAGGAGGCTTGTGATCTCCTGGATCTCGAGCCCTATGATGGTCTTGAATTCGAGTCCGAAGAAGCTGCCAAGGCATTCTACAACTCGTATGCCCGTCGCATTGGCTTTAGTACCCGTGTCAGTTCCTCCCGCCGCTCCCGCCGTGATGGAGCTATCATCCAGAGGCAATTTGTCTGTGCCAAAGAAGGTTTCAGAAATATGAATGAAAAGCGCACCAAGGACAGGGAGATCAAGCGTCCCAGGACCATCACTCGAGTCGGTTGCAAAGCCTCCCTCTCTGTTAAGATGCAGGATTCCGGTAAATGGCTTGTCTCTGGCTTTGTCAAAGACCACAACCATGAGCTTGTTCCTCCCGACCAAGTTCACTGTCTGCGTTCCCACAGGCAAATCTCTGGCCCTGCCAAGACTTTGATTGACACACTTCAAGCTGCAGGAATGGGTCCCCGCAGAATCATGTCCGCCCTCATCAAAGAGTATGGTGGCATCAGCAAGGTTGGTTTCACCGAAGTGGACTGTAGGAATTATATGAGGAACAACCGCCAGAAGAGCATAGAAGGAGAGATTCAGCTTCTTCTTGACTACTTGAGGCAGATGAATGCTGACAACCCAAACTTCTTTTATTCTGTTCAGGGAAGCGAAGATCAGTCTGTTGGTAATGTCTTCTGGGCTGATCCTAAAGCTATAATGGATTTCACTCACTTTGGAGACACCGTTACATTTGATACAACCTACAGGTCCAACAGGTACCGTTTGCCTTTCGCACCCTTCACTGGTGTAAATCACCATGGCCAACCCATTCTTTTCGGCTGTGCCTTTATCATCAATGAAACTGAGGCTTCATTTGTATGGCTTTTCAATACGTGGCTAGCCGCAATGTCCGCCCACCCTCCTGTCTCAATCACCACCGATCATGATGCTGTTATACGTGCAGCCATCATGCACGTTTTTCCTGGTGCCCGCCATCGCTTTTGCAAATGGCATATTTTAAAGATATGTCAGGAGAAGCTGTCGCATGTCTTCCTCAAGCATCCTTCGTTTGAGTCAGATTTCCACAAATGTGTCAATCTGACAGAGTCGGTTGAGGATTTTGAGACATGCTGGTTTTCACTTCTTGACAAGTATGAGCTAAGAGATCATGAGTGGCTACAAGCAATATACTCCGATCGCCGGCAGTGGGTCCCAGTATATCTCCGTGATACCTTTTTTGCCGACATGTCCTTAACTCATCGTAGTGATAGTATCAATTCATATTTTGATGGTTATATAAACGCTTCAACCAATCTAAGCCAGTTCTTTAAGCTGTATGAAAAAGCTTTGGAGAGTCGTCTCGAGAAAGAAGTTAAAGCAGATTATGACACAATGAACTCACCTCCTGTTCTGAAGACTCCATCTCCAATGGAGAAGCAGGCGTCTGAACTTTACACAAGGAAGTTGTTTATGAGATTTCAGGAAGAACTAGTTGGAACCCTGACTTTCATGGCATCCAAAGCTGACGATGATGGGGATCTTGTTACCTACCAGGTTGCGAAATATGGAGAGGCTCACAAGGCTCATTTCGTTAAGTTCAACGTTTTGGAGATGAGAGCAAATTGCAGTTGCCAGATGTTTGAGTTCTCTGGCATCATTTGCAGACATATATTGGCAGTCTTCCGGGTCACCAATCTCCTTACACTTCCACCTTACTACATCCTAAAAAGATGGACCAGAAATGCCAAAAGCAGGGTTATATTTGATGATTATAATTTGCATGCGTATGCTAATTACCTGGAGTCTCATACCGTCCGATACAACACCTTACGTCACAAAGCTTCTAATTTTGTGCAAGAAGCTGGAAAATCTCTGTATACTTGTGATGTCGCAGTTGTTGCTCTGCAAGAAGCTGCCAAGACTGTGTCCCTGGCAATGAATAAGGAAGTTAGAAGAACTATGGCGAACAGGCATTTTAAAGCGAGTTCTGGAACTGGTGGAAAACATCAGCAAGAAGTGCTGGCGCAACCTGAGCCCGAGGTGAGGATCATTTTCTTTTCGATACTTGTTTTCTTTTTGATATAATAGCAATCAAATTTGTTGCTCTAAAAAATAGTTATATACGTTTGAAGTATCGTTTGTGCGGGTTTGCCCCATACAATACAATCATTGCTTTGTCTCCTTGACGGTACCATAATGCTGATTGCTCTGTTAACGTTTGACTAATGAGCTCGTGATTCACATATGCATGTTAAGAGTATGGTCTTCATTTTGCCATTGTGAGCCTTTGTTCCGTACAATCTGCAAGGTCCTCAATTTTGCTATGTGCTTTTACTGCTGACTAATTGCATGACCGTATTTCCTCTACTTTCGCAGGACGAAATGGACAAGAAGATTAATCAGCTCAGAAACGAGCTGGAATTAGCAAACAGGAAATGCGAAGCTTACAGGACTAACCTACTTTCAGTTTTGAAAGAAATGGAAGACCAAAAGTTACAAGTGTCCATCAAAGTGCAGAACATCAAAATTAGCTTGAAGGATAATCTGTGAAACAAGCAACAAATTCCGACTGCTATTCTCATCTATAACATATTGCTCATGTACTATATCTCTTATAGGGTTTTTGAAAGAGGGACCCAATTTTCAGGATTTCCCTGTTCTTACAGTAGGTAGCCTTTGTAATAGATTGTACTCCCAATCATTTCCTTACTGAGTAAGAGCATGAAGTTGATTCCCATAAATGTTTGCATACCAAGTTACCAACCACAGTACGTGAGTTGAATTGTGATGTTATGTATCCAGCAGATTGCACTCACTCTTTCAAACTTAGTCTAGCATTTTGTACCTTGAGGGATAGCTGAAACTTCTGTTCTTCCATATCTCTCAAAATAGACAGCAGGTTTGCTCGATAAACTTCACATCGCTGGCCTGTCCTCTCCAACTCAGCTGTCAGTTCAAGTATCGTCCTCTCTTTTTCACCCTGGCATTGAAGTAAGTACTTATTCCCAAGGAACAGAGGACATCAATGTTAAAGAATTATCAAATACCAGTATTCGCTTACCCCTGGATGATTCGTTGCATTTGCTGTTTCTCGAGCTTCCTCGGACGGGTAAGCTTCCCCATTGGGAAGCCTAGTTCCAGGTGTTCTGTTACTTGCAGCAGCAACCTTCTTGGCAGCTTCATCCAAAGCATCCATCGCAACTTTATAGATCTGAATAGATTTGGCACCTTCCTCGACATACTTGGTTGCTTCTTGGCGTAGACTGTCGAAGCAGAGATTTAAAGATTCTTGACAGCCATTTGAAAACTCAGGTTGTTCCTCAGTGCCTCTAATCTTTGCTTCTTTGGTCCATCGCCTCAGTAGATACCGAGATGGAAGAGCAAGAACATTTTTGGCACTGAACACCGCCAATATGTGTCTACATATAATCCCTGAATATTCAAACATTTGACAGCTGCAATTAGCTTTCACCTCAACAGAGTCAAAACTGACAGTATGACCTTTGTGAACTTCTCCGAACTTAGCGACACGATAAGTAGTGTGAGTTCCTGAATCACTAATTATATTTGCAGGAATTGCAAGGGTCTCAACAAACTCCTCCTGAAACTTGATGAATGCTGCCCTTGTATAGAGGCTAGCAGCTTGCTTTTCCATGGGAGAGGGCGTCTTCATAACTGGAGTATAGTTAGTTGCTTCGTAATCTGCTTCCAGTTCTTTCTCACGCCAACTATCAATTGCTTTCTCATACTGTTTTATGAGCATTTGCATTGTAGTTGATGCATCCACAAACCCTTGGAAGAATGAGTTCAAAATGCTGCTTCCTTCATTTGTAGACAGCTCTCCATAAAAGGTGTCTCGGATGAAAACACGGACCCACTGTTGTCTAGCATTATAAATGGACTGGAGCCAGTCGTTATCCTCCATATAATATCTCCTGACGATAGAGTCCCAAGATGCCTCAAACTCGGCAGCCGTTTCTGTCTCAGTAACGCAATTTATAAATTCGGATTCAAAGGTAGGATGAGCCTGAAAGACGTGAGCAAGTTTCTCCTCAGTTTCCTCGAAGATGAGGGGCTGGCTGAAACGAAGGCGGGTTTGACTGAAAACTCGAGAAACAGCAACCTGTATCAGGCGATCTGGTTCAACTGTAATAGAAGGAGGAGGGGGAGCAGACATTGCTTGAAGCCAAGTTTGGAAAAGCCACGCAAAGGAGGACTCAGACTCGTTGAGTATGAGAGCACAACCAAAAAGAACAGGCTGCCCATGATGGTTGAACCCGGTGAAGGCAGCAAATGGCACTTGATACCTCTTACCCCTCCTATAGGTGGTGTCAAAGACTAGGGTATCACCAAAGTAGGTGTAATTCAACCTGCAAGTTGGATCCGCCCAGAAAACATTCCCACAATCGTCCTCAATTGCATATAAGAAACCAGGATTCTCGAGCTGCCTACGTTTCAGATAGTTCAATACATGCTCGACCCTGCTCATGCTTACTTCTTCCACTAATTCTGCCACTATCCCAAATGGAAAGTTTTGGGTATCAGAAGGAACACAGTTGCAGAAGCGACTGACTTATCAATTCGGGAAAGACAAACTGCAGAGAGAATTTTAGAGATGATTACCTGCGATTATAGCCATTCGCAAGATATGGCTTTAAAACCCTAAACTTGTAACTGTAACTGAATCAATGGCTTCCGCGACCGGACGGAGTACGCTTTAAGGTTTGCTGTTGGATCCAACCGAACTCGGTGACGGGTTTGTCTATCTAAGCCTACACTCTCCTGCCGTGTTTATAACATAAAACGGCAAGCTGTTAGTTTACCATAACCAATGTTGCGAGTTGGGACTGGTAGGCAGGCCTAGTCCTTAATTTTGGGCCCTTAAAATAATAAATTAAGTCGGGCCTATTTGAGTTTTTTGGTCCGTCAACAAACAATTATTGAGTGCTTTAAACAAAGAAAACTACAAGGCTCGAAAAGGCACGTAGGCCCAACAAAGCAGAAATGCCGATAACATGGCACACAGGCCCAAAATAGAAAAAATCAAAAAGGCACAGAAGCCCAACAAGCAACCACAAGAAACAGAGAAGACGGACATATCGAACTTCTTCTTGATTCAACTTTGATCGGAAAAACCGAAGAACAAAAACACCAGTCCAAGGAGAGAGAATAGAATAGCTACAAAACGTGAATAACAAAAGGGACTCTACTTGAAAGAGCATTTGAAGCAAAAAAAAACTTTCAAGTTTGGCCGGTTTAAAATACGGTTGATCTCATCCAAAAGAGAGAGCAGAGGGGGTTTCATTTTTATATGACAGGTACATACTATATAGGCAGAGAACGATCAACCATCTCTTTGTCATCAAATGTGACCTTTGACTAGGGGCCTCCATATTTGTGGAATGACTAGGGGCTTTTTACCCACCCATACTTCCGACAAGCAGCTAGACTGCATTGCTGCATATTCTGTTCTGCAGTTAGGCTAAGCAGACACTTCTTTTGCTTGTCGGTTGCTGCAATAATCACAAGCCAATAATGACACTGACTTATCCAACAACATATACATCCCATTTTGATTGCAGTTGAATACCTGAAAACACAGGAACCACTCTATGGATATGCACTTGATCGGGCCATGGTGGTGGTTCTATCATAATTAGGTAATTTTCAAAAGGAAGTGTAGAATCCATGATAAACGAATGCATAGTGAATAATCGATGATATCTGGAAGAAAACACTCTATTGATATCACAATCACTCAAGGAAAAGCTCGTGCTAGAAATTGGTGCACAAGCTGAAAACAGCTTACAGAGAGAGCCTGATGAAGGAAAAAACTAGAGAGAGATATAAAAGCTAGAAGCTTGCAGTTACCTCCGAAAAGCCAAACTTCTCATGGAATTTCTTTGTGTTACAGTCCAGCATTTCTCTAAGGCTGCAGTCAATGTTGTTCTTTTTGACAAGTTTAAACCTCGATTCGACCTTCTTCTTCAATCCATGGTGAAAGAATTCAGGATAAGAAGCCACTTCATCCATGCCTCTTCCCATCACCTGGACGAGGAATCTGATCCTAGGCTGTAGTGAATTCTTAACACTCTTAATCAAGATTTGGGGATAACCAGTGACCATGGTTGCTATCTGGGAATCTCCAAACCCACACTCCTTCAAAGAATCATAATTTGGTTTGAGAATCTTGTTAACGTCTCTGCACAAAAGTTGTGGGAAATTCATGACCACCGACTTAATGCCATCCTCACTCAGGCCAACGGATGATCTCAAGAATTCAGTGGTAGGCCGTAACCTTTTATCAACACTGTACCCCATAAGAAATGGGTTCTTCACCAGAACTTTGCCAATCATCCCATCTTGATCAAGGCCAAGGCTAGCAAGAAAGCTGACGATCACTGTCAGCTTGGTGTCGATGCTGTAGCTGATAAGCCTTGGGTTAAAAAGTATCATTTTGCCAAGTTGAGTCTCAGGCACACCTAACGCTTGAAAGAAAGCAAGAAGGGGACAGAGTTTCTCCTCCACGCTATGGGAGAGTATTGGAGGAAATTTGGTAATGGCGGAAGCAACTTCCCGAGGATTCCTTCCAAGACTGGAGAGGCACTCGACCATCGGGATGAGTCTCTCATCGAGGCGTAAAGTCAGGATTTTGGGGCATCGGGAGACGATGTAAGGGAGTTTTCTCTCTTGGATACCAACAATGTTACTCAGGTAGTCCCAGTTTTCTGATGCCACATCGCTTTGAGCCTTTTCCAACTGTTTGCATTTTCTCAACATCTTGTCGATACTCGGATCATCGAAACCTTTGTCCCTGAAGAACCACATGATGCTGCTCGTATTTGTCACCTCCATATAAACGCCACTACAACACACCAATTTTGCTTAACTTAGAGATGATTCGAGCTTTAACAAGGAAGTAGAGAGGAATTTACCTTGGAGGAGAGCCTTTCCGGCTATCCAATTGAACTGAAAGTGAGAAGCTTATCCACACGGAGGAGTGAGGACCTTCTTTCTTTCTTATACCCCCTGTAGAGTAAATGACTGTTATATCCCTCAATCCTTCTCGCGTGACTAAACCCTCCCCTTCTTCTCTCTCCGTCAAAATCTGCAAAACCCTAACTTTTCGAATCAGCGGCAGATAACGATGGTGCCTTCCTCCAAAGCCGTCGTTTTTGCGAGGCAGATGGCGAAGCAGATTCGTGTTACGACGCCGTCGATGTCCGCAACACGCTTTCTCTCAACGGGCGACAATGGTCAAGTAGACGAGCAGCAGAACCCTCCAGAGCCCTTACCCAACAGACCCTTGCGAGGGGAGAGATCTTCCAACTCTCACAGAGAACCACCCGCTAGACAAGCCCACAACCTTGGAAAGAGTGATACTACTCTGTCTGACGATGGCTTCCTCGAACAGTTCAAGCTTGGAGTCAATCAGGATTCACGGGAAACCCCCAAACCGGAACAATACCCGCAGGAGCCCTTACCGCCGCCTGAGGATTCCGATGAGATCTTCAAGAAGATGAAGGAAGGAGGTCTCATCCCTAACGCCGTCGCCATGCTTGACGGCCTCTGCAAAGATGGGCTTGTACAGGAGGCCATGAAGCTTTTCGGATTGATGCGTGACAAGGGTACAATCCCTGAGGTCGTTATCTACACTGCTGTCGTTGAGGCCTTTTGCAAGGCTCATAAAATTGAAGACGCTAAGAGGATTTTCAGGAAAATGCAGAACAATGGGATTGCCCCTAATGCCTTCAGCTACGGTGTGTTGGTTCAGGGATTGTATAATTGCAACATGCTTGACGATGCTGTTGCTTTCTGTAGTGAGATGCTTGAGTCTGGTCACTCTCCTAACGTCCCCACTTTCGTTGAATTGGTTGATGCCTTGTGCAGAGTAAAGGGGGTTGAACAAGCCCAGTCCGCTATTGATACCTTAAACCAAAAAGGATTTGCCGTTAATGTTAAGGCTGTCAAGGAGTTCATGGATAAAAGGGCTCCATTTCCGTCTTTGGCTTGGGAAGCCATCTTCAAGAAGAAACCAACCGAGAAACCCTTCTGATTTACTTACGCAGTGCTGTTAAGTATGCCGTCTCAGTAAGATGTTTTCTTGACTTGTAATAACAACCTTGAAAGTGAAAATCAATATGAGTCTTCCTTTTTCTGCTTGGAGTCAGGTATCAAGTTTTTTTTTTTTTCCTATGTCCTTTAAAAATGTGTAGTTGTAGATGTAGTTCCCTGTTTTCATCCATTCTAATATTGATTGCAAGTTCAATGAATAGCGTTGTGTTGGCGGTATAGGGTGTCAAATTATGCTTGACGCTTATCAGTCATTACCAATGATGTATGTGACTGTCTATTGCAAATGTGGCCGACTTCATGAACAAATATGAACAATAGTATCATTGGTTACATACACCAGGCATAAAACTACATCATCCTCCAAAGGCACTGCTGATCTCAGGGACGTGGAGGTATGTTCTGTAGAAGCTGGCGCTATATTGAATACAAAATGCGTGGAGTCAACATTAAAATAGTTTTTATGATTCACTCGGAGATCTTTACTTGATTTGGTCGGCTGTATTATATTCGTGAACTCGGAAGTCAAGGCCTGTCTTGATGGAAGAATGACTCCTTACTTTTAATATATATATAAATAATACACTGGATATGAATGCCATCTTTTGTTTGTTTACTTTTGGCGTCATGTGATTCTTGTATTGTTTACTATTGTTAAATGCAAGTATCAGGTAGTGCTTAAGATGGAAGCATGTGCATCTCGTATGTTGACCATAACCTCTCCAAGAGTTTTCTTGGAGTTGGGAGAATCGCTGACTTGATTAAAGAAAAACAACAAAAGAATATAATAAGAGATGGGAGGTGGGGTCGGCGCCGTCCCTACTCGATGATATTAGTCTATAAAAGAGAGGGAAGGAATGAGGTAAAGAAGCAGAAAGCTGGAGAAAGATGATTTCAATGTTGTTTCCGCGGTCGCCTTTGTGCACAGCAGCCATAGTATTCTACACATGTGTGTGCATTCCCTTGGGGAGGTTGAAGAAGAATGGTGGAGATGCGGATGCGCATGATGATGACGGTTACAACCTAGTGGGAGTGATGTTTGGGGACAAGGAAAAGGAGGAGGAAATTTGCTGCCCCATATGCCTGGTGGAGTTTGAGGCTGAGGATGCGGTGACCCATCTTCCCAGATGCGCTCATCTCTTCCACATCAATTGCATAGAACCTTGGCTTCTCCGTGGCCACCTCACTTGCCCTCTCTGCAGATCATTTGTATTGGCTCCAACTCCTCCTACACAAAATGTCAATAATGCACACTCCTCTTCCACCTTGTATCTCTCTATCTTCTTCTTTTTCTGTATCTTTCTCCATCTACTTGGATACTTGTAGCCTAGCTTCCTTGTTAACACACCCATTCTTTATTTAACATGTATTTTGTCTTAGTTTCCAAGCACATATTGTCTCCATCTCCTTTTCAATCAAGATTTTGTGGATTACTCAGTTTTATGATATACTGTACTAAACAGAGACAAAAGCAGCACGAGTTTAGTTTTACCAGCCTTGCCTAGTGCCTACTGCTGCTCTAGTGCTCTGTTTCCTAATTGATTTGTTACTCTGCGTAAGACCATTAAGTAAACGGGCTAAAGGCAACTTAATAGGCCTTATTTTTAAAACACATTAAAAGTGGGCCTTATTTTAAACCATAACAGATTAAAAGTGGGCCTTTCCATTATAAAATGAAAGTAGAAAAAGTTGGAAGAGAAGAGTAAGTAGGCTACAGTTTCAGTCAGAGGTGAAAGAAAATCTGAAAGCAAAGCAGAGAGCAGCTCCCTTCCCCTCGGCGAGGAGGAAGGAAGAAGAAAGCCAGAGAGAGAGAGAGAGATCATCGCAGCTTCTCCTCCGACCATTTGACTGCGACTGTGATTACAACACACCGTTGATCCTACGAAAAAGGTCAGTCAGACTCTCTTCCTTGTCTGCGTGATTCCATTTTCCGGCGTCTGTCTAGCCTCGCCGTCTTTTAATATCTTTCACTCGCCTTCCTGTCTCTTCTGCACACTAGATTTGATTTTTTCGTAACTTAAAAAAATGTTGTTGTTGTCATTCAAACGCGTCCATGGCTCAGCTACTCCGCGGCTAGGGTTTAGT